>JACCEA010697476.1_pt1 | contig 77082 bp, 88 predicted proteins | sample 7449851 | NCBI WGS metagenome assembly JACCEA01 (sample SAMN15323453, study PRJNA562643) | freshwater metagenome | isolation source: river surface water | place: USA:Blue River Watershed | collected 2017-08-18 | reverse complement strand
CAATTAATGATAAAATAAAATATAAATGTCAATATTGTAATAAATTATATAACAGTTCTCAAAGTAAATGCAATCATTTAAAATATTGTAAATCAAAAAATACAATTAAAAATAGTCTTGATAATAATATGGATAATAGTATTAACACAAGTAATAATATTATATTATAGTAAATAAAGAAATATTTTTTTTTATTTATATACCTGTAAAAGAATTATGTGAAAAGATTAATTATTTTATATTTTTAATTTCAGGTGATTCTGAAATTGATAATCAAGAAGAAAATGATAATGAAGTAATTGATATTAATAATGAATAAAATTTGACATATTACTATTTAAATAATATTTTTAATAAAAATAATATTGTTTAAATGTCTGTATTAGTTAAAAACGAAACTTATAACGGTTCATTCGAAAATGAATTTCAAGTTTACAATTTTCCATTATCTGATTTTCAAAAATGGGCAATTGACGGTTATTTAAATTCCTTGGATGTTTTCGTCCAAGCTGCAACTGGTAGTGGTAAAACATTACCAGCGGAATTCGCGATTCAACATAGCACTCGTAAATTTAATAAGAAAGTCATCTATACATCACCAATTAAATCATTATCCAATCAAAAATTCGATGAATTTAAACGTAAGTTTCCCGATTTATCAATTGGAATTTTAACTGGTGATATAAAATACAATCCAACCGGAAATGTATTGATTATGACCACCGAAATTTTACGCAACCTTTTATATCATAAAAAAATCACCGATATAAAGACCGGAATTGAAATTAGTGTCGATATTTATAATGATGTCGATACAGTTATTTTCGACGAGGTTCATTATATTAATGACGCGGATAGAGGAGCTGCATGGGAAGAGTCAATCATTCTTTTACCGAAACATATTAAATTAATTATGTTATCGGCTACTCTCGATAACTCAGAACATTTTTGTAGTTGGATAGCAGGTATAAAAGACAAAGATTGTATTTTAACAGGAACATCTACACGTATTGTTCCATTAAGACATTCAGTTTTTGTATCCTATTTACCAAGTTATATAAAAAAAAATAATAATAGATTTGGAAAAATATTTCAAACTTTGGATAGACAACCAGTTATATTCAGCGATGAACATGATAAATTTAAGAGTGATTTATATTCAGGGATTAATCGTGATTTACAATTAACTGCGGAAGGATTTAGTAAGAATGCATTTAATGATTTAACTGATTATCTTAGTTTAAATAGATTATTACCTTGTTTATTCTTCTGTTTTTCTCGATTAAAATGTGAGCAATTAGCGAAAACCATTGAATGGAATTTTTTAACAGGTTTAGAAGCCAGTGATGTAGATAAAACAATTGATTATTATCTTCGTAAAACTGATAATTATGAAAATTACATAAAATTACAACAATATGATTTATTAAAGTCATGTTTGATTAAAGGTATAGCATATCATCATTCTGGATTATTACCGATTTTTAAAGAAATTATTGAGATATTATATTCAAAAAATTTAGTAAAAGTATTATTTGCAACGGAAACATTTGCGGTAGGTGTGAATATGCCCACCAAAACAGTAATTTTTACAAGTCTTGAGAAATTTACCAATACTGAAATGCGAACTTTATATACTCATGAATATTTACAGATGGCTGGTCGTGCTGGTCGGAGAGGGATTGACAAAGAAGGATTAGTTATAATTATGGCGAATTCAGGGATGAATTCATCGATACCAGACACGCCAATAATGAAAAATTTAATTTGTGGGCGTTCTCAGAGTATTCAATCGAAATTTGTGCCGAATTATCAGTTTTTATTAAAAATAATATTACAAGATGTGCCAATTGAACGTATAATTGATTCATCATTAGTTAAAAAAGAATCAACCGAACAGATTGAAGAAACAAAAAAAAAGATTAATCTACTAAAACAGTCGATTCCACCAATTGATTTTAATGCAGCAATAAGGTATCATAAATTAATTCAAGGGCAAACTGACACAGGTATTCAATTATCTCAACAAACAATTAAAAAGAATAAAAAGTTGGCAGATGAAATAGCTAAAACAGATGGTTTTACAAGTATATATAATGAATATTTAAATTGTAAAAAGAATATAGATGATTTAGCTTATTATGAAAATGAATTAAATAATTCAAATGATTTTATTAAAGAACAAACCAACTCCGCATTACGATTATTATATGAAAATGGATTTATTAATAAAAAAGATTTTCCATTAACAAAAGAAAATGTGTTAGAAAAAGGTATAATTGCGAGTGAAATATGTGAATGCAATGAAATATTATTAACAGAATTTATATTATCGGGATATTTAGATGATTTAGATTATAAATATTTAGGAGCATTATTAGGAATGTTTTGTGATTCTAAACCAATGCATAAAAATGGTTCGATTGAATCTCAAACAATTTATGATTTAGAGGATGCATTTAATTGGTTTAATCAAAAATCGATAGATTATGAAAATAAAGAGCATGAGTATCATTTACTTTTAAACTCAAAATGGGAGTTAAATACTTGTATAATGGATGCAGCGTATGATTGGTTAGATGGTCATACATTTACAGATGTAATTAAAAATTATGATTTATTTGATGGAAGTTTTATAAAAGATTTATTAAAAATATATAACCTATCAGCGGAATTAGAATCAGGTGCTAAATTAGCAAACAAGAATGTATTAGCAAATGAGGCATCGAAGATAAGATTGCATATATTACGTGAGATTGTGAATATGGAGTCTTTATACATCAAGTAGGAGAACCAAGGTTCTCCTTAAACCTCTCCTTGGGTTATACAACCCGTTAGGATAATGTTTTTGCGCATTGAATGCGAGGGGCTTCGCCCTGCGGCAGAGCCGCGAGCGAACGCAGTAAGCTACATATTATTGTGTCTTTTAGACAACTGTATGTAAAACATTCAGTATTATTCTTACACAATTTTTATTTTATTAGTGTTAATTTATACTTATGCTTAGCAACAGTAGTCCATTAAGGACACAGTTTTTATTTTATTGTATAGTTTTATGTTTAGTTTATGTATAAAATCAATATCTTTTTGCACCTTTATACAATTATTAATATATAAAAATTTGATTAGTTTTAAAAATTATAAATTTTGTAGTAGCGCTATAATTTTTAATAAATTATAAAAAAATGCTATCTGTTTGGAATATTTCCACAAATACTAAGCCTAAATCATTTAAATCTATTATGGATGAAGATGAAACTACTGAGTTTGTAATATCTATGTTTGACTATAATAATCCTATATCTAATCAAGATAAATCTGATTTAGATAATCAAATAATTACTTTACTACCTAATTCATTAAATAATAATATAAATATTGATATTGATATTGATGAAGATGAAGAATTTTATATAAATGATGATTATTATGAATCAGATGTTATTACTTTCTTTGATTTTGACTATTTATTATATAATGATGAAGATTATGAAATGATTGATGGTCAATTAATTTATAGATGAATAAATTTATAATTTTCAAATCTAATTCGATTTTATATTAAAAATGTAATAATTATAAGTAAATTACTACATTTTTATTTTATTTTAAAGATATTTTATCTATAATTAGATAACAATATGAAAGTTTATATTATTGGTCATAATGGTTGGATTGGAGAACGTTATATTTTAGAATTAACTAGATTTGGACATGAAGTCTTATATAGTAATTATAGAGCAGAGTCCGACGAAATTAAAAAGGATATTATTAAACAGAATCCTACACATATTTTATACTGTGCTGGGCGAACTCATGGTAAAATTAATAATATTCAATATAATAACATTGATTATCTAGAAAATCCTGAAACATTTGACCAAAATATTAATGATAATTTATATGCACCAGTATCAATTGCATTATTTGCTAAATCACATAATATTCATTTTACTTATATTAATACTGGTTGTATATATAATTATGATGATGACCATAATATAGAAAATCAAATTGGTTTTAAAGAAGACGATGCACCTAATTTTAAAGGCTCAAAATATTCTATGATGCGTTGTTATACTGATAAATTAATGAATGAGTTAGGAATTCTAAATTTACGTATAAGATTACCTATATCTGATGATATAAATGAACGTAATCTTATTATTAAATTATCTAAATTTACTAAAATTACTAATATTCCAAATTCTGTTTCAGTTTTACCGGATTTAATACCTATTTCTATTCAAATAATGGATGATTATACAACAGGATGTTTTAATTTAGTTAATTCAGGACCAATATCAAATAATGAAATATTAGAATTATATCGTGAAATTGTTAATCCGGACCATTTATGGAAATTAGTGGAAAATCCAGGTATATCTAAAGTTCCTAGAAGTAATGTTATTTTAGATAATAATAAAATAAATAAATATAATCCATCAAATACAATCGATGCAATCAGATTATGTTTAAATCGAATTAAAAGTAGAATGAATTATATTCAATAAAATAAAAATTATTATAATAGTCTAATAATTTTTGTTTTATACTAATTAGTTTTTTTAACTTTATCATCTGTAGTATTATCATTAAAAAATTTATCAGGAATTTTAAAATCACGATTTAAATTAGGTGATAAAATATCAATTTTAATATTATTTTTTAGTTTTTCATAATCCTTAACTAAATCTTCTAATGATGGTTGTGATACAAGTTCAATTGTATATAATCTAATTTTATATAGTTTATTTTTTAAACATTTTTCATCTGCAATTCTAAATTGGTTTATATCATACTTTGCAGGTGATATAAATTCTGAATTTAATAATCTAAATTTAGATTTTCTTAATAATAAAAATTCAATTTCATAATCATATCTAATATTATTCCATTTCTTTTCATTTTTAGTTCCTGCAAAAATTGGTAATAATCTAGTATTTTTTGGTATAATTAATTTATATAAAGCAGCATTTTTATTATACATAAACCCAAGTGCTACATTAGGGTCCAATGATACAGATAAATAATTTGGAAAAGTATATTCTAAAAATCCATTTTCACATTTTTTAAAGTTATTAGTAATATCTTCCATACCTCTATACAAAATTATATTTTTATTTAATAAAGGTGCATTGTAAATAACATCATCAATTATAGATATTCTATTTAAATTAAGTACAAAATTTTTAAATAAATTAGTATTATTTTTAATTAAATCATCAATAAATGAATTATAGATAATTTTGTTTTTTTCTTTTTCTTTATTATTTGTTTTCTTATTTTTAGTTGGATATTCATATAAATTATAGATAATTTTGTTTTTTTCTTTTTCTTTATTATTTGTTTTCTTATTTTTAGTTGGATATTCATATAAATCTTCGTCATCATCACTATAATCATAGTCATCAATATCATATACTTTGGATTGAAAAACTTTTAAAAACTTATTAATACCTATTTTTTTTATACTTGTTAAAAATTTATTAAAATTAATATTAACAATATATGTAGCATATAATATAGTATTTATATCATGATAACCATTACCTTTATAAAAATTTATTGCATTTTTATAACTATCATTATTTAAAATTTTATTAGTATAATAATCTTTATAGTTCTTGATTAAATTCATATATAACTCTTGTTCAAATAAATTATAAAAATCTACAACTTTAGTATCTTTCATTTATTATATTAAAATAAAAATTATTAATATTGTTTAATAATTTATGTTTTATAATTTATTATTGAATGCTTCACCATTAATTTTAGCACCAGGAACAATTGATTTCGGATCCACAAAGATTATCTCTTTATTCGGACTTAAATGTATCTTTCCAAATTCATCTATTCTTTTTGATTCTAATAGATATTCAACTACTTTATCGGTGTTTTCTAGTGATTCGCGCAGGGTATTAATTTGGTCAATGATTGCCTTAGTTTTAGTTTCGATTGCATATCTTTCCGCATCAGCTTTATTTTTAATACTAATAAGCTCTCCTTCTGATTTTAAAACAGCTGATTGTTTTTCTCCTTCTGCTGTTCGAATCTTGGCTAATGTTTCTAATTCATTTGCACGTCTTTTACGCTCATTTTCTAATTGCAATTCTAATTGTTTCTGTACTCCTGGGTTTGATGGACCAAAATCCAATATTTCAAAACTAGTAGTTTCAACCCCAAATGTTTTAACTGAATTACCAATACATCTAATTAATTCATCATTTATACGATTACGCTCCTTGGTAATTTCATCATAAGAGAATTTACCGATTACACTACGTATACTTGATTCACCTGTTGCGATAACACCAGAACGATAATTTATAATTGAAAAACAAGCTAATTCTGGGTCAGTTACACGATAAAATAACTTACCATTTAAAATAACTGGAACACTATCACTTGTATAACATGATATATTTTTAATATCAGTATCTTCAGTTCTAACATCAACTTTATGTAATTGATGAACCATTGGTAAATATATGTGAATACCTGGTTTTAATTTAGTTCTATTAAGACCTAAAAATTCACGATAATAAACATGTGATTGAGGCACAATAGTAAAGAATGCATTTCTATTAATTTTATAAATTGGTATCAAATTGCGAATCATTTTTTATTAATTAAAATTTCAAATATAGTGTAATTATCAAATTTTTATAAAAAATATATAGTTGTTTATATTAGTAATGAAGGATAAAATAGCATTAATAATTGTAATTTTTATTATGTTGATCTCTGTTTATAAGGAAAGTGATATGATGGGCTGTAATAATAATTTATTAAATATTTTAACTTTTGATACCAATTGTAAAGTTGAAAATAATCATATTATTAAATATTTACATGAACATAAACCAATTGACCCATTCTTATCATTTGATAGAGTAGTATTTTGGAGAAGAAGTTTTATTATCGCATTTTCTGTTTATTTAATTTATTATTTAGTTTATGATTTTAATTTTGATTCTGTTAAAATGTTAATTGTTTTATTATGTTCTACTTTTGCTATTTATTTTAGTTTAAATTTTTATCAATTTCACTTGAATTATTATATTGAAAACGAAATTAAAAAAATGTATGAAATTAAATTAAAAATTTAATTTAATAGTGTATGAAATCAAACTTAATAATTGATTTAATAGTGTATGAAATCAAACTTAGGATTTAATTGTATATATTATATGTATCTTTTATAAGATATACAATTTTTAGTATATTCACTATCGGGTTCGAACCGATGACCTCCGGTACATAAGACCAGCGCTCTGCCAACTGAGCTAAGCAAATAGATGTATAGTAGTTATTATCTACTATACAATATAGTATATATCAGATATCTTTAAATAAATATAAATTTTTATAAATTTGATTAATTTTTAAAATAATAATTAATTATTATAAATCATTAAAAAATGTATTGTTATAATGTATTATACATTTCTTCAGATGATAAAACTTTATTAGATACTTTTACTAATAAATTTTTAATTGGTTTAATTAATAAAAATGGTGATATTTCAGACCCTACTATATATAATTTTATGCGTAATGATGATTATAAAATAACTGATTTTCGTAAATCCGATTTATCATATGTATTTAGATTTACAAGTAATTATTCACCTGTTTCAACCTTAATTGATGTTATTAATAATTTTGGATTAATTTGCAGATTATATTATTATTGTAATAAAAATGATATATGTGGTTATTATGTTAATGGCAGTTGGACTCATATTAATTATATTCCCGATAATATGTCTGAGTATGAGTTATATATACCCAAGATTTTAGATTTAACATTACCTATTCGCCAACATAAAATAATAAAAAAAGATTAATTCAATTTTTTATTTAAAGATATTTTGTTTTTATATTATGTAATACTATTCATGAACTTTTCATTATGATATTTATATTATATGATTTGTAATGATTGAATAGTATTACACTAATAATGCTATGTTTATGGTATTATTACACTAATTCTTATTTATAATTTTATAAATGGATAAGTAGGTTTTTTTAAATAATTAATAAATCTTATAATAATTAAATTGGTCAGAATTTAAATTATTTTAATAAGATTATTAATATTATAATAAATTGAATATATCGATATAAATATTTGGGTGATGATATATTCTTTTGAATTTTTATTAGCAAATAATATTACAAAGTAGGATATTGATAATATAATTGCTAATAAATCTTTTTTTATAAAACCAGATAATAATGATACTGTAATATTTACAATATTAGAAGCATGGTTAATTTTAACTTCTAATTGCTCTTGAACTTTAAGAAACTCATGTTCGTTAAATTGCTGCATAATTATGCTTTTAATTAAAATAAATTATTAACATTATCAAATTTTATTATCAAAAAAATTTATAAAAAGAACATAAATTTTAAAATTACTAAAAACAAATAAAAAATTTATAAAAGGATAAAATTTATTTCAAATTATTAATAAGTCTTTTAATAATTAAATTGTTCAGAATTTAAATTATTTTAATAAGATTATTAATATTATAGCATATTGAATATATCGATATAAATAATTGAGTGATGATATATTCGATTGAATTTTTATTAGCAAATAATATTACAAAGTATGAGATTGATAATATAATTGCTAGTAAATCCATATTAATAAAACCAGATAATAATGATATTGTAATATTTACAATATTAGAAGCATGGTTAATTTGGTCTAACAAATTTTTAACTTCTAATTGCTCGTGTTCTTTAAGATACTCTTGAACTTTAAATTGCGTCATAATCATGCTTTAAAATGTTATAAATCATTCGCATTATCAAATTTTATTATGGTCTAAATCTATAAAAGGGTAAATAGGTTTTTAAACAACGAAATAAAGTTTATTATATTATTAATTGACTGCTAGGGGAGCATTGTAAATTATAAATATAATTTTTTATTTCTAAATAATTAGTATTTAAATTTTGTAATATAAGAATATAATTAAATACTGTTAATAAATTTATATCATAATTAAATATGATAAATAATATAGCTATAAAAACAGCTATATATTGAAAAATATTCAGACCACTTAATAATTTTATTGTATTATTTACAAAATTTAAAGCTTGGTCCATCATTACTATGATATTTAGTGCCTCAAATATATACATTATTATGCTCTAAATTGAAATAAATAATTAACATTATCAAATTTTATTATGGTCTTAATCTAAATCTATAAAGGAATAAAAATTTTAAAATTACTAAAAACAAATAAAAAATTTGATTTTAATAATTAAATTTATAATAATAAATAAAAAGCATAAAATGGATTTAATTAGAACAAATACTAAATTTATAAATGAAGTTAAAAATAATTATATATCTACTGAAATAATTAATGTAATTAATTCAATGGATATTGTTAATGATTTAATTGATAATTGTTTTGCTAAATTTATAGGTAAATTACCTAGTGCTCAAATCGGTTATGAATATATGAAGTTAGCAAATAGTATTCCTGTTTTAGAAAAAAAAGAAATTGAAAGAATATTGTTTATTGCAACTATATATTTAACCTATTCTCAATTAAAAAAAAATAAAATTGATGAAGATAATCCACATTGGGTATTTTATTTACAAGATATACTAAATCAATTTAGAAAAAAACATAGTTGTAAATGTGATGAATAAACAATTAAAAATTTGATTTTTATTTTAAAATTAGTAGAACATTATAAATTATATAATGAAAATTATTGGTATTATCGGTGCTATCGGTAGTGGTAAAGATACTATTGCCGAATATCTTATTGAAACTCAACATTTTGATAAATACGCCTTTGCTTCCAAGGTTAAAGACGTGGCATGTGTCGTATTTGGATGGAATCGCGAAATGATGGAGGGATTAACCCCTAAATCACGTAAATGGCGTGAAGAAGTTGATGAATTTTGGGGGATAACTCCGAGAGAAGCTATGCAAAAAATCGGAACAGAAATGTTTCGCAAACATATCGATGATAAGATATGGATTAAAGCCTTAATTCGTGAAATTCAATATAAATCCAACTCTCGTCGTATTGTTATTACTGATTGTAGATTTGAAAATGAAATTCAAGCTGTTAAAGACATGGGTGGTAAGATTATTTATGTTCAACGTGGAAATGAACCGGAATGGGCTCATAAATCAATTAAAGCATTTGAAGACCATAATAGTGAAGAATATCAATGGTTTAAAGAAAATAATATTCATGCAACTGATTGGCAATTATATGCCTTGAAGAAATATGCTGATTTTACTATTAATAATGATGGAACTTATGATGATTTATATGATGCAGTGGATAAATTACAAATATAATCAATAATATATTTTTATTTTATTGATGATATAATCATACACTATTTTACACTGTTAAAAAAAGAATAGTGTAGGTTTGTGTAAGTCTTATATATGTCCATAAACTGAATAATGGAGGACTTACATAATACTACATAACATTTATATTTATTATGTAATACAATGTGGAATTTCCATGCCAACTTTAAGTGGAAAATGCATTTAAAGATGGCATTTTAAACTGAAAACCGACTTAAAGACACTCGATAATTCAATTTTAAATATTATTTTTATATTTATTTAATATTTCCTTACCTTTTTGGGTATTTACTTTAACTAATCTACCGGATTCAGGATTAACAATGACAGAATATTTATTGTTTATATTACCACCTATTAATTTCTTAATAGATTTTTCAGCAGTTTTATTAACTTTATCAGTCATTGATTTAATACTTTCAACACCTTTATTTTTTAATTCATTTATTTTTTGTTCAGGTAATTCATTAACTTTTTTACTAATATCTTTACTTGTTTCAACTGCATTATTAATATCTTTTTTTATTTCATTTGTAGTATTAATTAATCCCGATTTAACCTTGTCTTCTAATTTACTTGCAGTTTCAGTTAAATTACCAGTTAAATTAGTTAATTTACCCTTTAAAATATCATAATTTACAGGATTAAATGGTAATGTATTCGATATAGAGCCATCGGTAATTTTATCAGTAATTGAACATACACTATTAGTTAAAAATTTAGAAAATTCACATGGTATATTCATTATTGGAACTTGTTCTCCTAATTTCTCTGCTAAAAATGCTATATTGTTTCTTAATAAATATATATTCCCAATTAATTCATTATATTGAGATATTGGATCAGAACTTGATAATGGCGATTTTGATATTGGAATATTCGAATTAGACATATTTATTATATTAATACAATTTTTTTATTTAAAATTTATTACATTAATACAATTTTTTATTTAAAATTTATTACATTAATATAATTTTTTTATTTAAAATTTATTACATTAATACAATTTTTTTATAAAAAACCAAAAACAAAAAAAACTATTTAAAGACTTATACTATTTAAAGACATTTTAACAATTTATAATTAATTAAAATGGTTAAAAAAAATATTAAATCTTCAAAACAATCTGAATCTTCAATATTGGATAAAATGAAATCAGCGGAACCTATTATTAATAAACCGATTGAATCAGTAGTATTAGATAATAATGTTAAATCTGAACCGGAAATAGTTAAACCTACAAAAACTATTAAAGTTAAAAAAACAAAAGGTAATGTTGAATTAAAATTGACGCCAATGGAAACAATACCAGAATCATCACCAATTAATGAACCACTAACAATTAATGAACCAAGTAAGAAAAATATAAAATTAAATATTGAAAATACAAAAAAAGTAAAAAAAAATAAACAAGAAATTAATGATAATATATCAATAGATTCAAATCAATCAAATATAACCCAACCAATATCACCTAAAAAAAGAGGTAGAAAACCAAAAGATAAAGTAGGAGTTATAATATCAAATACAATTGATAATGAAAATGATAATATAATTATACATTTACCAATAAAATCAAATAATATAAAAAATAGTTTAAATGATAATGATATATTCAAATATAATCCAATAGTATCTGAACCAATAGGTTATTCAGATAATATAGCAGGTTCATCAGTAGACCAATATCAATTTATAAGTCAAAAAAATAATCCAAATAAAGATTCTGAATTAATTGGAGATGGTCCTAAATTAAACTCAACTTTTTGCGTATATCCATTTGATGAAAAAGAAAAAGATATTTTTGATGTATTAGATAATGAAGAATCGAATAATTTAGCAGATACAACAGAAAGTGTAGTGCCCGAAATTCAACAACAAATAGATAGTAATATTCAAATAGAACATAATCAACAATGGTTTAAAAATAACACAATTGTTAATTCACCAAATGAATGTTTAAATGTGATATCAGATACAAATAAAAAGGGATTTAATCAAATAATGGACCAAATTAAAAAGCAACGTGAAATAGATTTTGAAAATATGAATATAAAACAACATAAAAACACAGTTGAAAAATGTTTAATTCAATTTGAAGAAGCTAATAAAACTAATTCTTATCCAAATAACACATCGATTTATTGTTGGTGGTGTTGTCATCCATTTAATTCAACACCATGTTCATTACCACATGAATATAAAAATGGAACTTTCTTTGTATCAGGTATTTTCTGTTCTCCAGAATGTGCTACAGCATATAATTTTGATGATACTAATAGTGGATGTGATGTATGGGAACGATATTCTTTATTAAATTTCATGTATAGAAAGATTTATAATGATAAGAAAATAAAAATTAAATCAGCAGCACCGAGACAAACATTAAAAATATTTGGTGGTAATTTAACTATTAAAGAATTTAGGTTGCATAATTCAAATTATGAAATGAATTATAAAATTATAATGCCACCAATGACATCGATAATACCAGTTCAAGAAATATCATCTTTAGAAAAAGGTTATTCATCTAAAAATGAAAAGAAAATGGTTTTATTAGAAAAAGATAAAATATCTACTTCTACATTAATGGAATCATCATCAAATCTTAGATTAAAACGTGATAAACCATTAAATAATAATAATACATTAGATAAATGTATGTTAAATATTAATAATCAAAGTATAGCAGACGATATGTCTTTTACTAGTGAATTATAATTATTATATAATAATAATTAACCAATTTTAATTAATAAATAAAATAAAAGTTTTTTATTTAATAATTAATTTATTTAGTAGATAAAACAGCGACTGCAAGTCCTGCACCAAAAATTGTAACAAATAATAACCAACCTAATTTAACATAATTAATAATTTCCATTAAAAGTCTAGCATTATTTTCAGAACATAAACATTTAGTTGCTTTTAATTGTCTAATATATAAAAATATAACAACAATACTAATAATACCAATAATACTTTGGATAATTAATAAATATTTTTTTACTAAACCTAAACTTAGACCAACAAGATTTATTAATAACATAGCAATAGTAAAATATAAGAAATATTTAATAAATGTTCTTTTCCAATCTTTAGAACAATCACATGATGATTCTAATTTAGTAACATAATGTAATAAATATACATTAACTAATATGACTGCAACACTAATCATAAATGCAACACTCATAAATTTACCTAATTCTTTGAGTTTTTCTTCAGCCATATATTATATTATTATAAAATAAAATGTTAAAAACAAAAAATATTATCTCCTTTTTATCAGAATATCTAATTGATTCTGAAATAATTAAATTTGAATATTTTAATTCTTTTATTAATTTTACAAATGAAATTAATAACTATATATATAATTCTGATTTTACAATAAAAAATATTGATTATAAAGGCAAATTTATTTACTTTGAATGTATATTTTATAATGATATTTCATCAAATATAATTAATACCATTTATATAGGCAATCATTTAGGTATAAATGGATACTGGTCAGCTAAAGAAGATACTAAAAAAGATTTTTTTAAACGTATGACAATTCATTATAAAAAAAATAATGAAAAATATAAATTATTTTTTTATGATAAAAGTAAAACTTCCAAATTTATAATTTTATCTAAATATAGATTATTTGATGAATTACGTAAAATTGGTATTGATGTTTATTCAAAATATTTTAATTATTCCAATTTTATAAAAATACTAACTAAAATTAATAATTTATCAAAACCTATTGCTGAAGTATTATTAGACCAACGAATTTTTTCAGGATTAAATACCAATTTAATTTCTGATATTTTATATTTATCTAAAATTCATCCAAAAACTTTTGTTCTCAATATTAATAATAATTTAGTTAATCAATTATTCAAATCTATTCGAACAGTTATTTATGATTTATTATTTACATCGCATGGCTATATATGGGGACTTAAAAAAGATTATCATTATAATCGAATTGAAAAAATAGTGATTAATAATCATATATATTATTATGTGCCAAATATACAATTATTATAATTATCTATTATGAATGTTTGAAAATAATTCTTTATCATTTTTAGCTATATATGATAATTTTCTTAGATTTTCAGACCTATTATTTTTTATATCCATATGATTGTTATCTAATTCATTTGAAATCTGTTCATTTGAAATCTGTTCATTTGAAATTTGTTCATTTGTATCAGCATCATTAGTATTCAATTTATTGGTATCTACTTTATTGTTATCAGCATCATTAGTATTTAATTTACAATCTTTTATTTTATTGTGTAATGGTGTTTGTGTAAATTCTTTTATTTGATTAATAATATATCTAAATTCATTTTTAATAATCTCACTAGTTTGACTATTGGTGCGTAATTGATTATTATTTAATTTTAACCAATTTAAGTAAATATTATCAGTTGAAATATTGTTAATTTTATCAATTAAATAATTTTTAGTATTAATATAACAATCAACTGAAATATCACTAATACTTAATTCAGATAATAATCGACTAATCATAAATCCAGAAATAAAACTAGTAGTGCTAAAATCTACAACTGTAATATACGATAATTTTAAAACTAAATATAATAAATTAATTAATATAAAATATTTAAAATACATATCTAATTTCATTTTTAATTATAAATTTATTAAAAATCTTTATATAATAACTATAATTGATTTAATAAAATATCAACAGCGGAATCAATATTACCACCAGTTAATAATAATGCATCTCTAATACTATTATAATCACCAAAACCCATACTTATTATGGTTTGAGTTTCTGTTTCATATAATAAATTATTTTGATTATTAGAAATATTATTTAACATAGGAGCAATAAGATTATATATATCATTACTAATATCAATCGATAAACTATTTGCAGGTAAAGGTTCAATATTTAAAGCCTCTGGTTCAAGATTAAAAATTGACATTAATGAATTAGATAAATTAATATTTTGTTCTAATTTATTATATATTTGATAACAAATAATAGCAGTATCAAAACAATCAATTTCAGTATTAGCTTTTAATAACTTACCTGCATTAAAAAAAATAGAAACAAATTTATCATCATTAAATTCAATAATATTATTTTTTAAATAATTTTGTAATTTAGTGACAGTATTATATATTGATAAGTCGCAATTAAATTCCTTTTTATTAATCTTGTTTGCAAAAATATTATAAATAATAACATTATTATCCATAGAAGATTATAATATTATTATATTTATTTTTATTTTATATTAATATCAAATCATGGTAGATTTATTTAATAGTTGTTTCCCGGTCTTCAAATGGATCTGATGAATCGGAAATATATTTGATTGTTTTCTCAATCGTTTGAGTTTCATTTTCAAAGTTTAATATATAAAATTGTCCATCATTACATATTGAAAAAATTCGAAATGTATCTTTATCAAAACATGAATATGATAAAATATTTTTTAAATGAAATTGTGCAAAACTCCATTCAGAACTAAAATAGTCAGGTAATGCAAATTTAATATAATTCATTCCATAATTATTAAAACTTTTATTTTTAAAAATAAAATTTTTGTCAATATCTGTATTAAATAAATGAATAGTTCCTTTTTCAGATGATACTAATAATATTGAATTATTTTTATTCATACATATATTTGTTATTGTTGTTTGTTCAGAACCTCTTCTAAATTCATTAATTTTATTATAATTTATTGATTCAAATATACGTATTATAGTGCCCTTTTCAGATGCAGTAACAATATAATTGCCATTACTACTAACATAAATATTATCTATTGGACTATTATGAGCTTGAAATGTTTCAATATTATCATTACCAATATGGTATACACTAACACATCCAATATTATTAGATGGAAATACGACAAATTCTATTTCTTGGTGTCCAACAAACATAAGACCTTTATTATTGTTTGTTTCTATTGTTTTAATAACATCTAATGTTTGAAAATTATATATGAATATTTTATCTCTAATACATACTATTATATGCTGTTTAGTAATGTTAATATTTAATATTTTATCATTATATATTATTTCTGATAATACAATACGCTTATTATCATCCCAAATTATTAATTTATTATTAGGATAAGGTCCCGAGTCTGTTCTACCTACAAATAAAAAAATATTAGTATCATATAACATTTTAATAAGAGATACACCACCATCGATTGCACGTGAAATAACTTTACGAAACGGATTAACTAAAAACACATAGAATCCATAATTAGAACCCAAACATAAAAAATTTTCAGTCTGATTAAATGATGAATATAGTTTTAAATTAAATTTATCTATTTGTAAATTCATATTTAATATATAATTATTAATCTTATTTTTATAATATTTTTTTTATATTGTATAATTACAACCAATAATATAAATAGATAACAAACTATACCAAGTTCCACATCCAAAATATTTTGTTATTTTCATCTTATCAAAATCGTATGTATTCATTGGAAATAAATAAGTTAAATATACGTCCATCATACTAGTTTCATTTTTATCTTTAATTTGATTATAATATTTTTCTTGGTATAATGTGTGAATCCCTAATCCATATAATAAAAATAATAGAATTAAAATACCGGAATATTTATATATTGATTTTATATTTGAATTATAATATATCACACTGAAAATTCCAAATATAACTATATAATCTGTTAAATGGTCATACCAATCACCAAGTTTAGTAACCATTTTATATTGTCTAGCAAAATTACCATCAATACAATCAAATATATATGATATGAAAAAAATAATAGCAGAAGTAAAATATTTTTCATTTATATAAAAATATATACTTAATAATCCAAACATAAATGATATTGTAGTAATTAAATTAGGTGTAAAACCATATTCTCGTAGTATTGTATTAGTATACGGAAATAACTTATATATTAATAAGTCAATTGGATTTTCATATTCGTTTGGAATTTTATTTGTCATTTATTATTAATAAATTATTTTAATAATAAAAATAAAAATATTTTAAATTTTTAATTTGCTTTTATACTATTTACAATTAAATTTGCATATCCTTTTGTTTTATCAATAATATATTTAATAATTAATTCATTATCATCTATATAAATCTTATCACAAAGGTCATATATTTGATTACATAACTTAATTGTTAAATTATTATCGGTTGAATTTTGTAATACATTATCTATTAAATTAGATAATGTTGTGCACCATATAGTCGCATTTTTAATACTTGGATGTAATTCAAAGTTATAATTACCACGTAATATTACATTTTGGAATAATCCTAATGCTAATTGTTCTGGAGATTGATTTACAGAATTAAATTTATATCCTAATAATTCTTTTAATTCCATATCAATTATATTACAAACAGTTCCTAACACTTTATTTTTATGTGATTTATTATACTGAAAATCAGTATTAACATCAATTGTATATACATTATCTACTGATGATAACCATTTATCATGATTTGAATTAATTGCATCTAGATATTCGAATGGAATATGTCCCATTTCTGCTTCTCTAGCACGTTTCATAACTCGTTCATGTGCTACTTTTGTATCACATTTTAAGTAAATATATTTACAAGGTTTTACAGGAAAATTATCAGCCAACCAATCGAACCATTCATTATATAATTCCATTTCAAGTTTATTAATATCACCGGTTTGATGTAAATGATTTGCAAATACATATTTATCAGTATAAATAGAACGTTCAAGAATTAATAATTTATTTTTATTTTGGTCTTCAATCAAACTTTTACAACGAGTTATAAATGCATTCATTTGAAAACTATATCCCCAACGTTTTTTATCTTCATAAAATGTTGCTAATATATCTTTACCATTTTCATCTTTAGTTGATAACCATTTGTCTAATGGTTCTGGAATGAATACCACATTTTCATTATTTTGATATTCTAATTTTAAAATGTCTAATAAAGTGCTTTTACCAGAACCAATACAAGCTTCAATTGAAATAATTGGCATTTTTTACTACTAAATTATAAAGATTTGATTAAATCAAATTTTTATTATTATTATCTTTAAAATATATGGAACAGACTTATGAAATCAATACAACTTAAATTAACTAAAAATTTTGAATTAGTTAAGAATATAGATATTAAAAAACCTGATAAAAAACGTAAAAATATTTATTTATCTCTTATTTATTATTCTAATAATGATTGGGATATAAAATATACCGAAGAACCATTTTTAGATTCAGTTTTTATAACAAATCAAGTTGATTTACAGAATGATTTTAAATTAATTATATATTCTGATTTATCTTATTCAAATTCGTATATACCAATTATTCAATTTGATGATGATATTCATGTTTTATATAATAAATCATTACTTAAATCTAATTTACAAAAAGCTATACGTCTTTCACGTTCAAATGAAGCAATTATAACTGCATATAATTTAATAAAAATAGATTTTATATCATTTATACGTCGTTTTATTATAATTGCAATTGAAGACGTTGGAATACCTGCAAATTTAGATTGGTTATGTTGGTTAATGGTCGCTTATCCTAATTATGAAATTAATAATGATATAATACACCACTTATTATTGACAGTATATTCCATATGTGAATTTAAAAATGATTTTATTCAACCCAATTTATCAATTGGATATACTGCATTTTCATGGATAAATGAAAACATGAAATATGTTTCGGCATTATTTATACGTAGATGTTTTGGTGGTATGAATTGTGATATGGAATTAATAGATAATTATATTTATTCAATTTTAAATAACCAACAAATGAATATTATTCCAATTATTAATAAAAAAATTGTAATTACTCGTAATATTTTACATCAAGATATTATTAATACTTCGATAGACCATCATTGTTATCCTGATATGGTTTATTCTATTTATAATGATATTAATAGAGTTATATCTGCAAATACTATTAAAAATCTATTATGGACATTTTCATCGTCAATTAATATTCGTAGATTAGTTGAAAATAATAAAAAAGATGAATCTGATTGGGAATTAATAAAAAATAAAGTTATTAATTATCAAAATCATATTAAACAAAATCTTAAAATAACAAAACTGACTAATAATTAGTTTTTATTATTTTAATTAATATTTATTATTCAAATATTACTTAGAATAATAATTATTTTTATTTGTTATTATATTCATTCGCCATATATAAAGCACTATTGGCTAATGATTCAGCTAAACCACTCATAACATCAATTCTATCATAAAATTGTTTTTCATTATAACAGTTTAATACACCATTAATAATAGGTGTTTTACCTTGTATTTGTAAATTCATTAATCCAGATGATACCGAATTTGAAATATATTCAAAATGAGCAGTATCACCTTTAATAACCGCTCCTATACAAATAATAACCTTATATTTATCCATTATTTTAGATACAACATATGGTATTTCAAATGAACCAGGAACTTTAAATTCACTAATATCTGAACCTCCTAAATATAATTTAATATGATTTATGAAGGATTCTAATTTTTCTGAATGCCAGTGTGTTGAAATAATTGCTATATTACAATGACTATTATTTGATAAATTACATTTAATAGAATTATTAAAATTATTTATTTTTGAACTATGAAAATTATTATTCATTTTTTATAATACTATATTTACTTTTTGATTTTAAATAATTATTATTGAATTCATTTTTATTACCATCTATTATTTTAATTTCATTTACATATTCTTTAATATAATCATATTTATTAATGTTATTTGTCAATAATATAATTGATTTTAAACCAAAATCATCTAATATTTTACCTACAATATTATAATCACGTAAATCATCATCATAACCTAGTAAATTATTTGCTTGATAAGTATCTATTTTACCCTTTGATTCATGAATTTTTTTATAAGCCTTTAATTTATTAATTAATCCAATCCCTCGTCCTTCATGTTTCGCAGGAAATATAATCATACCTAAACCTTCATTGTTAATTAATTCTAATGATTTATTCAATTGTTCGCCACAATCACACATTAATGAATTTAATACATCACCTGTAAAACATTCCGAATGAATACGAACTAATATATTTGATTTATCCCAAACCGAACCCTTAACTAATACTTTATGTGGATTAGATTCATCAAATGAATTATAACATATTAAAGTCCATTCTCCTAAGTTTTTTAACTGTATAGGTGTAGAAGATAATGGTTTTATTATTCCATGAGTATTAATCCATCTTTCTATATCTGAAACAGAAACAAATGGTATATTATGTATTTTAGCAAATTCTCTACATTCATCTGTTCTCATCATTACACCAGAATTATCAACTAATTCTCCAATTACAGCCATCGGTAATAATCCAGATATTTTACACAAATCGACACTTGCTTCAGTATGACCTCTACGTTGAGAAATACCAGATAAACTACTAATTAATGGAAATATATGTCCTGGTCGAGTAAAATCATTACTATTTATATCCAGTTCTGTCATTTTTTTTATTGTTAAATATCTTTCATATGATGAAACACCAGTTTTACATCCAGTATAATCTAAAGACATACCAAACGGTGTTTGATTAATATCATTATTTTCAAATCTTTTAATACCTAATCTATTTGCATTTCTTTCATCCATAGAAATACATATTATACCAGTTGTATTATTTTTTAAAAATGTAATTTTTTCAGGTGTAATATGTTCAGCTGCAATAACTATATCACCTTCATCTTCTCGATGTGTATCATCCATTATAATAACCATATCACCATTTTTAAATCTTGGAATAACAACATCGTTAAAATAATCTTCCTTATTAACTTTATATTTTATAAATATATCATTATCTAATAAAATAGTTTCTTTTAAATTATACCTTTTACCATCATTTATATTATTTATATTTAAATGGTTTAAATAATTTTTGCCATTTGAACCTATAAAAACATTTCCCTTATATATATGTAATTCATCTATTAAATTTTCTTTTAAAAATATTGATTGTAAAGTTTGACCACCTTCTATAATACATTGTAATATACCTTGTTTTCCTAAATATTCTAATAAATAATTTAAATTACCATATATAACTGTATGGCCATAATTTTTCCACACATTAAGAGTATTTTCATTAACTTTTTTGGAGGTTAAAATTAAAATAGGTTTATTTTCAATGATATTACCGTTATTTATTATTCCTTTTGAATCAATTAAAACTATTAATGGATTATTATAATCTTTTTCGGTGCATAAACGTGCATTTAAAATTGGATTATCTTTTTTAACTGTATTACTACCTATAATAATCGCTTGTGATTTTGCACGATAATTATGAGCATGTTCTCTTGATTTTAAAGATGTAATCCATTGTGAATTACCATTATTTAAACAACTATACCCATCCAATGATAAAGCTGTTTTTAAAATACAATATGGTTTATTGTATTTTCGATGATATATATAACTACGTAATGATTCTTCAATTATTAAACTAGTTGATTCAGATATATAATCCACTTTAATATTATTAGATTCTAAAATTGTTTTACTTTTTCCAGATACACGTATATCTTTATCTTGAATCCCTATTACAACTCGTTTAAAACCTCTTTTTATTATTTCATCTACACATGGACCGGTTTTTCCATAATGAACACATGGCTCTAATGTCGAATATAATGTAGATTGAGCTAATAAATCTTCATAACCATTTTGGATACATTCATTAATTGCATTAATTTCGGCATGATTATCACCTGATTTTTTATGATAACCTCTTCCTATTATTTTATCATAATATACTATAACACAGCCAACCCATGGATTAGGTGGAGCAGTATAGCGACCTTTTAATGATTCTTTATAAGCTAATAACATATAATCATCATCTGTAAGTTTATTATTATCTTTTAAATTATATTCGATATTAACAATTTTATTTATTTTATAATCACCTAAAATTGTATTATTTAAAGTATGTGGTATTAAACAGACTGAAAAAGTAGATTCTGTTAATTCCGCAATAGTTAAACTAACTCCATCTATTGTTATACTATCTTTATATTTTAATTTATTTATACAATCATTATCATCGAATTTAAATGTATATTTACGAGATAAATCACTATTATCTATAATATTAATTAACTTTGCAATATTATGGACATGTCCTTGAACGATATGACCACCTAATTCATCGGATGATTTTAATGCAGGTTCTACATTCACATAATATTCAATATTATTATCTAAATATTTAAAATTAGTTTTATTAAATGTTTCTTCCATTATAAAAAAATATATATAATCTTTATCATAATCAGTAATAGTTAAACATACACCATTTATAGCAATTGAATTTCCAATAATTATATTATTATAATTATTTGATAGTTCTCTAATACTATTTATATCTAATTTTAAATAAGATTTTTCTATTATACATTTTCCAATTTTTTTTATTATCCCTGTAAACATATTATTTATTATTTATCTTTTATTTGTATTTTTATTACGCTTTAAAATATTACAAAATTTATTAAGGCGTAATTTTAAAGATATAATAAAAATTTGATGCTATTACCAACAATTATATTTAATAATAACTCAATAAAAAAATGAATTACTCTCTTTTATTACCATATAAATTTCGATTTATGAATGATACTAATTCTAAAATTATTAATGAAATTAATCATGAATTCACTAATAATTTTAATAATACAGGTTTTATATTTAAGAATTTATATAAATTATTTTCTAAATTAAATAATTCATATAAACCATATGTTAGTATTTATAATTCTAATAATATAGACGCATTTAGAATTTTAATTAATGCTATTAAATGCAATATTGAATTAGACTTTGATTCTAAAAGAAAACTTACAATACATTATAATAATTCTTATAATAATAATACAGGAATGTCATCACAAATTATTACCAATATTACTCAAAATAATGTTGAAATATTTTATCAAATATTAGATTTTAGTAATAATTATGTTTTAGATTATGATGAACTTACTTTAAAACCAGGCGAATATATATTTATAAAACCAAATACTACAATACGTTTTAATCATACAGATGACCTATTAATTATTAATATTGAACCTAAAATTGTTAAATATGGATTGATTATGGTTCCTGAATATGATTCTGTTTTTATAAATAAATCCAATAAATAATTATATTGTATTTTTATTTTTAGTAAATTATTAACCAAATATAATCTATTATAAATATTTATCTAATATATCTTGTGGAGTAGATGTATAATGATAATCAACATCATTATCATTTTCTGTATATAAATATGCTACTGGATTTTGTTTTAATGCTAGACTAATTGATTCTTTACTAGGATAATCTTTAAATCTAATTCTATCACCTGTTCCATAATTATTATCTAAAAAATTTGCATTATTATCAAATATTGCAATTATTGTTTTTGCAATACCATTTTCTTCATATATTTCTAATTTATGACCAGTAAGAATATTTTGATTTTCAGCTAGCCATTTACCTAATTCTGGTCTTAAATTATCAAGTTGTATATCTTTTAATTGTTTTTTAATTTCAAATTCTTCTTTCATTTTATTCCATTCATCTTCATTTAACCATATATATGGATTTGTTTCATTATTATCTAAATCATGATTAATATATGAATAAAATAATTCATTTGTTTCATTATGTTTATACACTGATGCAAATATTTTATCACAAGTTGCACTACGAAAGTAATTAACTTTATTAAAAGTAATATTAAATTTGTTTAATAATGCAGATTTTTTTAATTCTACTTCTTTTATTAATTTTTTATCTTGTTCTTCATACTTTGAAATCATTTCTTTAGTTTTGTCATCTGTAATAAAGCAATTAAAGGCATTTTCTAATGAGCACATTATTAATATAATTATAAATTTCTTTATATATTTAATGATGTCTATTTAACATATAAAGCTTTTTCTTTTTATAAATATTATTAATAAAAAATGAACTATGATACTGGATATTATAGTGAAGCTGATAAATTAAAAAATTTTGAAAAAGAAGTTAATGATTATTTAAAGTTCGATGATAAAAATGACCCTATTAAACAAGCTATTAATAATAATGATATTAATAAATTAAAATTTTTATATCATTATGATACTGATGTATTTCAAGACCATTTAGTTTATGCTATATATAAAAATAGACTACAAATTATGCTATTTATTTATTCATTAGTTGAAAAAAAATATGCTAATCATAATTTTAAATCTGAAGGATTTATTTTACAGTGTATTTATCACAATTTTTTCTTAGGATTTAAATACCTACATAATCAAGGTTATAAAATAACTGATTTAAGTATTAATAAATGTTTTGAATTATGTAGATATGATTTTATTGAATATATTGTTGAAAATATCGATAAAATTAAAGGACGTAACTATGATAAAAAAGAATTATTTGATTTAGCATATAATTCTGATTATAATAATAAAACTAACTATAAATGTCTTTCTATTTTAAAAGATTATAATATTCCGTACAATATTTATAGTATTATTAACAAATTAGATGTTTCTGGTATTGACTATATAAGAAATGAATATGATACATCTTTTGATTATACCGAAGATTATCCAATGTCTTATACACACTATAATACCAGATTAATTACGGAATATGAATTTTTATATAAAACTGATATTAATAATAAGATTAAATGGAATTATAATTTATTTAAAGAATCTATATTACGTAATCGACTTAAATTAGCTGAATTTATAATAATAAATTTTAAAGAAAATTTAAATAAAGATGAATTTAGATTTAGTTTATTGAATAAATTAATAAATTTTACAAAAATAGATACACTTAAATTAATTATAGATACTTTTGTCGATGAAACTAATATTAAATATTTTGATATTGATTTAATTTATAAATGTATTATTGGATATAATTTATCTATTGCTAAATATCTAATTCAACGAATGAATGTTGATTGTAGTTTGATTTCATTTGATAATAAACAATTTCAAAAAATTATAGATACTACTTCTGATTTAGAATCTATTGAATATATATTTAATAATTTTAAAATCAATTATAATATTTATAATTTAAATCTTGATAAATGTAATATCAACGTTTTATTATATTTATTAAGTAAATTTAAACCAAATGAATCACCATTATTAAATAGAAATAATACTCTTAAATTAGGTATGAAAAAAATAACACATGCAATAGACCTAGATATGCCCGGACTTCGTCAATTAATATATCAAGATTTAACTAATATGTATCCTAAATTAGCTAGAAAGTGTCGTATTAAATTAAATTATATTAACCATCGTAATAAACTTATATTCGACGAATTAAAAGATGTATTACCAATCGCAGATGACCTGATTAAATATGAATTATGTTCTTTTTTATAAAATTTGACCCAAAATTTATACATAAAATATTAACATAATATAATTATTATGTCAGTATTTAATTATCAAAAATTTGAAAAAAACATAAGTAACTATATTACTAGTCCTAGTTTTGATTTAATTAAAAATAAAATAGATGAATTTAATATTAATTATTTACAAAATATTGAAGTCTTACCTGAACATATAATATATTGTATTTATAAACATAATATAGATACATTACGATATTTATATCCTATTTATATTAATTATGAATATACTAAAACAGATAAATATAATAGATATAAAACTGAATTATATGTATTAAAATGTATTGATTATGATTTTTTCAATGGTTTTCAATATTTGTCATCTTTAAATTTTAAAATTAATGATAAATGCCTTGAAAAATGTTTTAATTTATATCGTGATGATTTTATTACATATATTTTAGATAATTTAGACCTTACTAAAAGATTTAGTTATTTTTCATCATTACATGGTAATATAATAGATTGTAATGATTTCTGTTTTATAGAAAATAATAAATTTAAAAGTTCAAATAGAGATGAACCATTTGATTGTAGAGATAGATGTCTTGAGAATAGTAAAATAAATTTATTTGCATTAGCTTATTATACTGATAAAAAATTTAATACAAATAATTGTTGTAATCAAGCTTTTAAATATCTTGATTTGGTTTATAATTATGGTGCTATACCAAACCATTATACATTAATATATGACCAAGATATATCAGCAATAAACTATTGTCGTGAAAAATATAACTTTGATTATGTTGGAGATAGAACTATTAATGACACTATGTCTATTTTATTAGATTCTTATCGTCGAGAAAAATGGAATATTAATGATGAATCATTAGATTCATTTATTGAATATTTATATAAAACTGATATTAATAAAAAAATAAATTGGGACTCTGAATTACTTAGACGAGCTATCTTATGCAATTGTATGCCTTTAGTTCGATTTTTAATAGATACAATTAAACTTCGTGAATACAATATTTATAACTTTGATTTTAAGTATGCACATATTGATATTATACTTTTAGTTTTATCATACGTAAAACCTAGTGAATTACCATTATTAAATTCGGCAAAATATAAACGTAATGTACTTAATTATAATATTGGATATGTAATGAGACATATTAAATTAGTTGACCCTTGTTTTCGCGGTCTTATTTATGAAGATTATACGAATATGCATCCTAAATTAAAAAAGATGTGTATTCGCCAACTTAAAAAGATTAAAATACGCGATAATCAAATAGTAGAAGAATTAAAAAATGAAATTCCAATAGAAGATGATGTTATTCGATATGTAATTTGTAGATATTTATGAATTAAAAACATCTATTATTTTAGATATGAGATATCGTGCGAAAGAACACTGGGGTAGTCATTTATGGAGTTTTATACATACTATAACAATAATAGATTTTGAAAATAGTGAAATTCATAATAATAAGATATTACCTATTTTAAATAATTTAAAAGATTGTATTCCATGTTATCATTGTAAAGAATTATATATTATTTATTTAAATAAACTTGATAAATTAGATTTAAAAGATAATATGATTTTATTTAAATGGTCGGTTGATTTACATAATAATGTAAATAAAAAATTAAATAAATCAGAATGGACTTACGAAGAGGCTTTAGATAAATGGACTTATAAAATTTTAGGATAAATTAAAAATTTGATTAATTATTTTATAAAAATTAAATTAAATAAAATTAAAAATAAATAAAATGATATATACAGTATATGGCTACAAAGTTCCTAATTATGTATTCTTTACATTTATTAATGATATATGTAAAAAATATAACTTTTTAGAGCAAAATGATAATGATACCGAACAAATTGAAGATGCTAAATTATTTTTAAAATTAAATTTACGTTATTGTATTGAAAAATGTGATAATACTACTCCAAATAATTTAATTGAATATCTAACAAGTATTGCAATCGATATATTTAAATGTATAACAGAATTAGATATTATAAAACAATATTTAAAAATCAAAAAAGACGATATTATTAAATCAATTAAAGGTAATGATTTTATGCATGATGATGTTTCTAAATATATATTAATGGATTATACTACACTTAATAATATTGATAATATCCAATTTAAGTCAATTGATAATTATCAAGCTAATAATCAACCTATAAACTATGATATTATTACTGGTATCTGTTTAAATGAAATTAATACTGATGAAATGCCATATAGTATTTTAATTGATGATGATACGTTAATTTATTATAAAGATATAATTATTGAATTATTTGGTAATGAATTTAAAGAACATAAATTAGGTTTAATTATTTCTAAAGTATCTAATGAATAATATAAATTTGATTTTATTTTTGTAGTTTGATTAGGTTAATACATTATACAATAATGACTATAAACCTAATAGTTGGTTATAAAATGCCTAATTATGAGTTTTTTAAATTATTCAAAAAAATTATGGATGATACTAATATTCATCAAATATACGAAGATGATACTGATGAAGTTATTAATTATAAAAAAGTTTTAAATACATCATTTTATAATATTTTATTAAAAGAGGTTGATAACAATATTTATTATAATACATCTAGTCAAAATTATCGATTAGTATTAATGTTTCAAATTTTAGATATAATAAATGAATATGACTTATTAAATAAGATTTTTAAATTAAATAATAATAATTATAAATTTTTAGTTATTAATGATGAATATCATGACTCTGAAAATAATAATTTTAATATAGCTTTTGGTATTAATTGTCTATTAGAATTTGAAAATAGAAAATTAATAATGAATATTAATATTGCAAAAATAGATGAATATAAAATTATAATGAACGATTTATTTAGCAAATATCTAAATTATGATATAAAATCGGAATTATTAATTTATGATAATATAAATGATATTGAAAATATGTATTAGTTTTTATTAAAAATTTGATTTATTAATTTTATTTTTTATTGATTTATAAATAAAATTCATAATGTATTCATTTTCAATTAAACCTCGTACATCACTTAATAAACCTAATTCATTTGGTCTATTTACTAATAAATCATTTAAAACCGGTGATTATATCGGATTCTATGACGGTGAAGATATGTCTAAAAATGATTTTGCATTATTTTACAATCAAAATAAAGTTAAAAATTATGTAGTTTATCCTAATAATCCAGATAAAATAAAAATTGGATATATAACACAACAATCTGAATTTGGTATTGGACAATTTATAAATGATTTTTATGAATTAAATTTTGACGATGTACCACTCAATTCGAAACATATGTTAAATAAAATGGAAATTGATGAAGAAATTGATAATTATATATTTAACTCGACCAAAAAAGCGAATGTTAAAATCGAGACTGACTCAGAAAATCCTAATAAAATTAATATTTATGCTATTCGCGATATCGAAGTAGGTGAAGAATTATATAGACACTATGGCGTTGATTATTGGAAAACATTATACGTTAAAACTTGCGAATATCCAATACGTAAAATGTGTTTATTTAGTGAATATTTAAATTCCGAAATAAAAAATATGTCTAACAAAGATTGTTATAAATTTATGGTAGGAATGGGTATTGATATAAATAATGGTTCATTATTAAATGATTTAAGTATTAAAAAGAGTTTAAATGATAAAATGAAATTATACAAGATTTTAAGTATTATCAATGAAAATATGAAGTATTAAAAAATTAGATTATATTAATGATAAATAATCCAAATTTTTATTTTTTAATTGAAGATATTACTGAATTTAAAAAGCGTGGATTCATTAAAAGTTGGTTTAATAAGAATTGCACTAAAGAATTCCATCAATATGGTGGAACATATAATACGCATTATTCAAAAAATGAATATAAAGGCTATACTTTTAATTTACGTATTCAATATGTTAAAGATATAGAAATGGATATATATATAGAATCTAATGCTGAAATTATTAATTGTGCGGTTATTTTAGTTAATTTAAAAGATAAAACTGCATAACTACAATCGTTAGATGGAAATATTAATTGTTCTAGTCCTCAATTACCTAAAACCGGCAAAGGGACGATTTTAATGGAGTTTATAAAATACAGTATTATTACTAAATTATTAAAAAAATTAAATATTCAGTATATAGATGTAGATGATAATTCACATATATATTTCATTAAAAAACCAAAATCTTATCGTTTTAGATATTATAAATTATATACATTAATGTCTGGAATGCCATGGTATTATAAATTTGGTTTTTATAATCAAAATGAAAATACCAATAATATTATTAATGATAATATACAATTAATGAATACTTTTTTAACTAAAGACATTGATATTCAAAAAATTAATAAAAATAACTTGGATAAATCTGATTATAATTTTTTAATTGATTTTTTTAATACTAATTCAAGTCTTTTATTAAAAAATACTATTCGTAAATTATTTAATGATAATTGTATTTTACTTAATAAAATTTATAATGAATTATATTTATTAGTAGGACTAAAAGATATTTCAGATGATGATACAATGTATCGTTATGATATAAAATAAAAATTATTATAAAAAACTATTTGTATTATTTATTTTTTTAAAATTGGTTTTGTTCAGGCAAATCTATCTCATAGTCTTCATCATCTTCTAATAATAATTCATCATCTACATCTAAAATATCGATTGATTTGCTTTCAGATTTATTATTTTTTGTGTCATCTTATAAATTCACCAATTTATTACTAATCGTAAATTGAGCATATTAGTTTTTATTAGATTTCTTTTTAGGTGATTTTTGTTTATTTTTAGGAGATTTTTGTTTTTTAGCTGGAGATTTAGCTTTCTTTCTATTAATTTTTTTACTTCCACCTGATACATTATTACTCATATTTTTAATTATATTTTCTAATTTACTTTTCATAGATAATTCTTTATTTTCTGTTGAACCACCATATTTATCTAACTCTAATTTTATTAATATATTTTTTATTTTACCTTCATTTGATAACTCTAATAAACTATTTTTAAATTGAGTTACTGATTCAGGTAATGGATTTATTATATTAAATTTATTATCTATAAAATAATCTTTTGTTTTATGTATATCACTCATAGCATTTAAAATTCTATAATAAAAAAAATTTTTTAATTGAGCATAATTATCATTATTTATTATTTTAAATGATTCATCTACAATATCATTTATTATTTTTAAAAGTTCGATTGAACGATTATAATAATATTTTGATTTATTAAATAATGGTTCATTTTTACTTAAATCGGTATTTAAATAATTTTGAATATATAAGTCAACTTTATTTTTAAGATTTTGATTATTATTTAGAAATGCTGTTATCGTATTATATGATAAATATTTTGATGGTTCTTTAAATAAATATATACAATTTTCTCTATATGATTTATTATATAAATCTCTAAATTCTTGTTTTTCTGAATCTAAATATTTAGTTGCAATTAATAATATTTCTAAATTTGCTAAAATAAATCCATGTATATTAGCATATTTTAATGATACATCACTTTCTTTTTTATTAAAAGCCATATAATTTTGGTGAGACGATTCCATTATATTATTTATATATTAATAAAATATATTTTTTTATATGAAGTATTATGATATTACTTTTATACTAAAAAAAATATAAATATATCAAAAGCCTATTTTATTTAGTGGTTTAACAACTCTAGTTCATCATCCGAAGATTCTTCATCTAAAATATCTATTGATTTGCTTTCAGATTTAATATTTTTTTTGTATAAATAATCTTCAGATATTACTAAACGTAAATTCATAATATTAGTTTTTCTATCGAAAATCGGTATATAATGAACTTTAGTTCTATTATTTATTTCAGATTTATAAATTTCAAATAATTTATTTATAAATTCCTTATCTGAATTATCATATTCTATTTTAGGATTTATACTTATATTTGATGAATTAAATATCTTTTCTAACTTTTTAATATCAATATCATAAAAATTATATATATAAAATTCATTTTTTATAATACTTTTAAAATGAATACCTAAATTTAATTCAATATAAGAATCCGCTAATAATTCATAATTATCTTTTTTTAATATAATTAGACCATCTTTATTTTTATTATCTAATAAATTGATTGTTGGTTTTATAATCGAATAATAATATTTATTGAATTTTTCTTCATCAATTGATTGTAATGTTGTATTTTGTTTTAAATTATTTGCTAATTTAAAATGATATGTATTTAATTCTTTATTAAAAATTGGTAATAAATTAATATATAAACCATTTCTTTGAACTGATGATTTTATATTTTCAATAGCTTCATTTTTATCAATTGTTTCTACTTTTATTTTATTAAATGTTTCAAATTCAATTACAATCTTACCTAATTTATTATTAAAAAGTTTATTTAATAAATCTTCTGTTCTTAAAATTATTTCTTTATTAAATTGAATGTATATTTGATTTTCAGTAATTTTACAATCATCAAATGTAATATCCACAAATGGTATTTTTAATAATGCATTTTTTAACATTACGAATTCAGTTTTTTTATAAAAACTACGTAAATCTACTTCATAATATTTATTGTCATCGTCGCAATCATGTCTATTGAATACTTGTTGATAATGTTCAACATCAAATATTCTTTCTACATTCATATTATCTAATAATCCATAATAAGCATCATCATCCATCGAATTAAAACCATTCCAATTAACCTCATTTAATAATTTGTTTAATTTTAAATTTACTTTTTCAATTCCAATAGTTTTATATGATTTTGTTAAATTAATACAATTTGTTAATTCAAATTTTGTTCTTAATTCATCTTCATCAATTGATTTACTTAATGGATATTTAGTATATCTATACTTATCAATTAAACTATTTATATCATAATCTTGTTTATTAAAACTATTATTTAATAACTTATTATTTTCATCATAAACCATATATTCACGCATATCTGCTTTAAATACACGTAATGGTATATTCTTTTTACCTGATTTATATTTTAATTTATAATTTACTTTTTTTGTTTGGATTGCTTTAATTGCATCTTTTTTATAATAGATATAATATCCATCATATGCAATTTTAATATGGTCCATATCAAAATCAGAGATTACTGAGTTAATTGTTTTATAATTTTCACTCATAATAACTAATTGTATCATTCTACCAATAGAATAACACCATATAAAAATAACTGAACCACGATATCCTACATAAATATAGTCTTTTTGACATTTTGAATTAAAATAACTAAGTAATGATTCAACTGTTTTACGTGTATCAGAACCATATACATAAATATCAATATCTGATAATTTTTCAATTTCAGAACGTCTTGTAATGTTTTCATCTAATAATAGATTCAAAGAACCACCTGCAATAAATATTTTGCTTGACCATGGAAATGTTTCATCAAATAAATTATTTGAAAATTTATTTAATGAATTTTTAAATTCAACTGTTGGTTGAACTGAAATTAAGTCTGTTTCCTTATCATAAGAGAAACTATTTTCAAAAGTATCAACTGCTAATTTAGAAAACATTATGTAATTTAATTAATAAATTGTTTTTTTATTAATTGAATTATTTTTATGATTTAATCAAATTTATTCAGTTCTATGGACTAAATTACCTACATTAATCATTGCGATGGACATAAACCATATTACTTATTCAGTTCTATGGAAATAACTATCATTATTTGTAATATTATAAAAAAGATTATCATTGATGCTTGAATTTGCAAATTGTTTCATAGTATCTAAATAATCTTTATCATAATTATATGAATTATTTGTGCGCTTATAATCTAAATAGTTAATTAATACTTGAATAATTTCCCATTTAGATATTTTATTAATTATTTTTTGTTTTAATTCATTAACAATATGGTCTGTATTTTCAAAATCCCAACTATAACGGCTTTTATAAACAGTTGGTGGTTTTCCAGAACCATTCATATATTCTTCTAATTCTCTGTCTAGTTGAGCAATTGATGGACGTGGATAAGCTGGCATACAATCACCTTCAAATTCTTCTAAAAATGGTTCTTGAATTTTTGCGGATTTATCATATACCCAATTATCATACATTCTAAGAGAAGCTTTCATTGGTATATTGTGTTGACTACGTTTATTAAAGTATGCTAAGTAATCTTCATTTGGACAGAAGATTTCAATAATATTAACTTTATATCCAGATGATTCTGCTAAATCGATGTAGTTTTGATACATCCATGGTTCTTCAAAATAACCTAATACATAAATATTTGAAATAGAATCTGTAATTGAATTAACGAATTTATTATAACAATATGAATTCGCACGTTCTTGGTCAAAACGGTTATATTCATATACACCACCTGGTTTATTGAAATAATCATTTGCATAACAAATTGAAAAAGGACGATATTTTTTATATTCCATTGAATAAGCTAATAATTTCTTACCTGAACCTGGAACACCACGAATAATATTTACAACATAATCTTTATCTTCTTTTTGATTTGAATTAGATTGATTTAATTCACTTCTTTCTAAATCATTAGGGAATATAAAATTGGATTTCAAATAATTTTCACGAGAATTAAGGTAATAATATCTACGTCTTTTACAAAATGATGTTAAAATTCCTACCCATAAAAATAAATTTAAAAATCCGAATGAACTTATAATACCTAATAAGGTAGTTTCTTTATTTATATAATTTGTTAGCATTATTAATTTAATATTTTATAAAATAATGATTATCTTTAAATTAAAATTAGGATTATTAAATATTAATATTTAAATAAGTTTGACATTTGGATATTTATTTTTTATAATTTCATTAACTATTTTATCGCCTGTATTAGAATACATAACTAAATATTTTTGTAAGTCAATATCATCCTTAATTAATATTTCATTTGAAGTTTCCCATTTTTATCTTCATTATTATATAATGCGGATATATTAGTTTTATTAGCTGGTCTTAAAAAACCATCTTGTAAAATTTGTTCATCATTATAACCATATGAAATATGTTGTAAGAACATTTATTATATATAGGTAAAAATTTATATAATTTAATCATAATTAGTAAAATGATTACAAATTATAATATAATCTGACACAATAATACACTAATTTCTAAATAATATGTGTAGTTTTGTGTAAGTCTTATATAAGACCATTAAAAGTATGATGTAAGATTTACATAAAATAACATTAAAAATAAAAATAGTATGTAAGACTATGTAATAATTCTATCTGACTTTAATTAGAAAATACATTTAAAGTTGCTATATATCTAAATTAGGTATATTATCATATTCATTATGATTTTCTATTTGTATAGTTAAGTCTTGGCGACAATATGGACAACTACAAGTCATTGAATTATTATTTAATATACTAGTTCCAATCCAAGTTATAAGACATTTATAGTGAAAAATATGGTTGCAATTTGTAATAATTAAATTACTTGATGTTTCTGCATTCATACATATAGAACAGTCTTGGCGTTCAACATCAATATATCTTTTAAATTGGAATTTAGTCGCAATTATATATTCTAATGCTTTATTATATAATATTTGATAAGCTTTTTGATTTAAATTATATAATTTTAGTATATTGTAATTTTTACATATATTTAATAAATAGTATGGTATTAACAAATTATACATTATATTTAATATTGGAATTATTATTAATAAACTTATTAATCCATAATTTTTAGGATATTCATGACAATATCCATATAAATATAATATTTGTAAAACAATTTGAAATAGTTTTATTAAATTAAGTGAAATTGCTGCACATTTTAAACATCTATTCTTGTCCATTACATTTATCGTTATCAAATGGTGTTGTAGGCCACTACATAATACAGATACTATCATAAGCATACTATATAGTTTTGAATGAAATAATCCGATTTCACCAATTATACCATACAATATACAAGCAATTATATTATGAAATGATGTATAAATTAATAAAGTGGTAATTTTTAAAGACCACCATCCAAAATAGAATACAGATATAATTATGTTATGAACTATATCCAAAATAAATTTACTAAATTGAGTAGCAATATTTTTATAATAGTTGAAATTTCCATCAATGCTACATAGAAATACTTGATAATAAAAACTATTATCAAATATATCTTTATTATTACGATATTTAATTTCATTTAATTCTTGCTTAATCATTGGGTCAATCAGAATATCTAAACCATTTTGTTGTTGATTTTGATATTGTAATTGTCGCATTTTATTTATTTTGATTTTAATAAATTATTTTTAAAAATAAAAATATATCAATTTTTTATTAATTATTAATTCTATTACCTTTTTTATCATAAATCCAACATTCAAAATTATAACCTGCATTTGTTACTGATTCTCTACATTTATTAACTTTATTTTTATGTAAATTAAATGTATAAATACTTTTAACTTCTATTATTTTTTTTAGTGATTTAATATATATATCTGGATAATATTTATGTTTTGTATTCTTATAATCTGTCCACCAAAATGTAGGGATATATTTTTTTAAGCCACAAATTATGTCGTCTTCATTATATAATTTAATACAGTCTCTTAATGCAAATGGTTCATAACCTTGACAATATATAATTTTATCGGATGGTAATTTGAAGATTTTATTTCTAAAACCAGACATATTGCATTTTTTAAATATTTTAAAATTTTGCATAGGATTTTTAACACCATATCTAATTAAATTTGTTTCTATAATTTTATTATAAATATTTTTATTCATAGTAGCTATTTTTTCACCATATCGAAGTAAATTTGTATTAAAACTTTTATTTTTTATTATTGGATTTTCTAAAGTGCAGCCATAACCATATCTTTTTAAATTTGTTAATCTTATTTTATCTTTAAATATATTACTTAACATATGATGTTTAACACCATATTTCTTTATAACTGTATTTTTAAATTTATCTTTTATAAAATTTGACTGCATTGGATATTCTACACCATATTTTTTTATTAAAGTATCTTTAATTTTTAATTTAGTTGATGGATTTTGAAATTGATTTTTAACACCATATTTTTCTAAATTTATTTTAATTATTTTATCTTTAAAATCTTTAGTTTGAACATGATATTCTACACCATATTTTTTTAAGTTGTTTTCTTTAATTTTATTTTTAATTTCTTCTGATTCAAATACACATTTTACACCATATAACTCTAAATTTTTTTGATTAATTTTAATAATCGATTTCTTTAATGTACAATCTTTACAAAAAAAACCAGAATCTTCCTTTATAGACCTAAATACTTTATTATGTTCATTTCCACAAATGCATTTAAAATATATTCTAGTTTCTCTATTAAGTTTTGAATATTCTCCTATTATTTTAGCATTATCTCTAGATTCAATTAATAATAAAATTTCTTTAGTATATTTTTTCTCTTTTACCATAAAAATATTAAAATGTTATATTTTATAAATATAATAAAAAGTTTATATATTTATTAATATTATCAATTTTTTATAACAATGGATATTTAGTAAAATATCTTTCAAGCTTTTTCGCTCCTAAATCTGAAAAATAAATTTTTATTTTTATATGATTTATATCATTATATCTACCATTATTTGATTTAATATGAGTTAATATTTGATTATCATTTAAAACAATATAGTCATAATTCCATTTTGCATCCGCATAACTAACATTTTTTGTATCTAAATCAATAGTTAATATATTATTTAAATATGTAAATTGTGAAGACTTTAATTTATTAGTTGAAAATACTGCTTCAAAAAAATTATTATCATATTTTTTTATATGATTTGTATCTTTTACTTCAATAATAAAACTATAATTATTTAAATAATCCGGTATAGGTTCGACACTATTAGTTAATCTATTACTATGTAAAATATCACTTCCTTGATAATATAAATCAATATCATTCATACCAGTAATTAATCCAATTTCTTCATCATTTTTAAATAATTCAACATTTAATATATCTGGCTTAGAATAACTATTAATTTTTCTAGCACCATATTTAGGTCCAGATAATCTAAATTGAGACATTCAATATTAATTATAAATTAAGATATATCTTTAAATTAATTTAACATTTGGATAATAATCTTTTAAATAATTTAATATATTATCATCTTTTTTTGCTACATATTTATTAAATGAAACTAAATATTTATGCAAATCAATATCATTTTTTACTAAAATTTCATTTGACATTATAGAAGGAAAAAATTTATTTTCTTTTGCATAATTAATAGCATTTTTCTTTAATTCTTTTAATTTATTATTTAATTCTTTTTTTGTTAATTTAGTTCCATCAATAATATCTTTTTTATCTAAATTATCTTCAGTTATCCATCCAATATTTAATACAAACTTTGTTTTTAATAATAATGAATTATCTAAATAAAAATGAGCTGATTTATCTAAATCATCGATTCCAGTGTTAATACGTAAATAAATCCATTTAGATTTATTTGAACCATATAGACCTACACGTTTAACTTTTGAACCCGATTTTAAATAACCATCATTTAATATTTTCAAAAGTAAAGTATTATCAGAACCATTTGAAGTATGTTGTAAAAAAATCATTTAATATATTTAAAATAATAATATATTTAATTATCAATCGCAAATAACATTTGATTATCTTCATTTTTATCTTGAAAATTAATTAAATCAATTTGATGGTCTAGTGTATCAATAATAACAATTTTATAATTATAGTTTATGCAAATATATTCTTTAATAAATTTATCAATATCATCTGCTAATAAAATGAAATTATTAAAATTCAAATCTTTAATACATATTGAATATCTTGTATTACTATTCATATGACAAAAGAATACTTCTCGTAAATCAAATAAATTTTTCTTAAAATCATAATCATTTGTTATATAATCATAAATAGCAATAATATGTATATGATTCTCTAATTGATACCTAAAATCTTGTTCAAAATGTTTAATAATTTTATGTAATATATTTTCAGCTTCATTTATCAATCTTTTATTTTTACGTAGCATAGGAATACAACAAAATCTATTAACTAATTTACGAGCTATTTTACGTATATTAAAGATTGGAGAAGTCATTATATATTATCAAAATAAAATTTAATAGATTTAATTAATCAAATTTTGACGATTTATTAATATCATGTGAAATAAACATTTCTCGAAAATATCGTCGATTATCTATATCAATATATTTTAAATTAGGCTCACAATTAAATCTTGTATTACAAATATTAAATATATAAGCATCATATGTTATATAAATTATTAAGGCAATCACAATTATCGTATTAACTTCCGGTTCTACAAAAATACCAACTAATGTAGCTGAAATATATAGTCCAATTAATAAATTTTTAAAGTAAGCATTATTACGTAAATGTGTCGTAAATCTTGTAATTAATGTAAATGCTAATATTACACCAATAATTGAGTTAATAAATCCAAACATATTACCTAATTGCTAATTTAAAATCAAAAATAAAAAACTAGAATATAATCAAATTTATTCTATTTATATTGAATTATCATCATTTGAATTATCAGTATTTGACATAATACCACAACATGGACAATTCAAACCTTTTTTATACATAGTCCAGGTAATAAATGTCAAATCATCTATATTATAATCCTCAAATGTTTTATCAAAATCAAGTAATCTACCATGAGCAATAAATGTATTACTATAATCAGTATTATTAAATACATAACCGACTGCTTCAATTTTAGGTATGATTGAATTAATTTTATCTTTTTGATTAATTTCAATTCTAATATTTTTATTATCAATTGTTCGAATATAGATATTCATTTTAATATTTGATTTTTATAAAATGTAATATTAATTAAATAACTTATCAAATTTATATAAAAAAAATTTGATTAAAATAACTTCTATATTTAACAATAATAATTAAAAACTATGATGTTATCAATTAAAAATAATATAATTGAAAATGCAGATGTTGATAGATATTCTAATGATGAATATTGTCTTAAATTAATGTCTAGTATTAAATCATCTAATAATTTTTATGAATTAATAGATGCTTTTATTAATCATTCTAAAGCAGTTGAAAAAGATATGACAGCTGGTGATTATTTAAATGCATGTGATGGTAATAATTCACCTTTAAGTTTATTAATTTATGAATTAATGAAAAATGAAAATTTTGAATATTATGCGGAATATTTATCAACTATTAAAACAGAAGAAGATTATAATAATCATTATTGGATATTGAATGAGATAAATATTCTTTTATGGACAAATCCTATTGTATGTAAATCCTATTTTGAATTATTTATAAGACATCCAATAGTTGGAAAGTATTTCTCAATAGATAGTGCATGTTGGGTAAACTCATGTTATTATGATTGTAATGGTATATCAGTTAAAGATGTTGATAATCAAATGGTTGAATATTTAAAATTATATAAAAGTTTATATATGGATAATCCAAAATCAGTATGGAAAAATCAATATACAACATACATTGATATTACAACAGATACTAAACGTATTGAAGAAAATTATAAATTACCTTTTACTTGGAAATATTATATGGAAGAAGCAAAAGAGCATTTTAAATTTAGAGAATTAACTAAAGAAGATTTTCCTAAAACAATGAAATATATTCTTAATGAAATAAAAAATTATTAATTAATATTTTTATTTTTTTTTCTAGAAGATGAATTATATGCTCTTTTAGGTTTTGGAATAGGATTTATTTTAATTGGTTCAATTTCACTATTAACTAAATTATCATTTATTATAGGAATATTTATACTTTGTATTATATTTTCAGATACATCTATTTCAATTAAATTATCGGATAAATCAATAATAATTTCATTATTACTTAAATCATTATTTAAAATACTGTCATTTGAATCGGACATCCATGCGATTTTTGTTTCAAGCAATGGATTCAAAAATTCGAAAGTGTTATTTTTATTAATATTCGATAAAGTAGATATAATTTTATTCAAATTATTTTGAATATTTATTAAATCTGAATTATATTTAGAAATATAATTATTTTTATAAAAATCATTGCATTTCGATGTAGTATACCAATATTTAATAATTTCAATTGCATTTACTAAATTATTATAAAATGAATTATCATATTTATAATAAATAATAGGTATATTAAGGTTAGCATTAGTAATTTTATAGTAATTATCAAACTCGTTAGATATTAAAATTCCTCCAATAAATTTTGATTCATTTTTTAAAAATTCCTTGAATATTGTCATTTGTAAATTATAACCAAATAATATTGAATTTTTACTATCTAAATTATCATTTAATTCATACAGGTTAGTATCGATATTTTTCATAGAATAATCGCATTTTAATAAATAATTATCTATTTGATTTAATTTAAATTCCGGTATAATTCCATTTTTATCTTTATTTAATTCTTCTTTTATTTTATTTAATTTTTCATCAAAGTTATTAAATCTTAAATCAATAAGAATTTTATTTGCTTTTTCTAAATCTAATCTTAATGTATCCATTTCAATTAATTGACTATTATTTGTAGAAACTATTCTATCAATTTGTCCTTGTAAATTTGCATTACGAATTTTTTCAGATGTATTTTCAGATTGTAAATATTCTATTTTATTATTTAATACTTCTATTTTATGTTTATATTCATCTGTAGTTTTAGAAAGTTGAATTTTAACATTTTTTAAACGATGTTCTAACTGTTTTATAATTTCATTATTAGAAGTATCGCTCATAAAAGAATTAATACCCATTTCTAATATTTTTGCATTATTTTCAGGATTTTGACTTGTAAAATCATAAATATTACGCCATTTATCCGGAATAGGAATCTTTATAGTTCTAATTGTATCATATTGTTTATTATTTGATTTAAAACAATTCATTTAATATAAACTTATATTTTATAAAAAAAACAAAATAAGCATAAATTATTATTTATTCTAATATACTTAATAAATAATTTTTAATGATATCTTTATATTTATTAGGTATATTTGAACCATAATTTATTAAAAAGTCATCTACTGTTTTAATTGGATTTAATAAGAAACTTTTCATATTATTAATAATAATATTAAAAGATTCATCAAGTGTCATAGTATAATAGTTATATTCAATATTTGAACCAGCTAACCAAAAGTTAATGTCAGGTGTATAAATATAAATTAATAATAATCCACATATAAACCAATCATTTTTTATTGGATTTTCGAAATAAAAGTTTGGATTATTTTTATCAACAAATAGTGTTTTATATTTATTATGAATAATTGAATCAATTTCTGTTATATTAGCTTTATATTTTTCAATAACTTTATCTTGAATTTCTTTAATTGTCCAGAAATCATTTTTTATTAATTTAATAAATTGGAGTGGAGTAAACCAGAAAAATGTATTTTTAGAATGATATTTATTACAAGATAATGATATTGGACGTGATGAACCAAAATCAATTATTTTTAGTTTGCATTTATCAATACAAATATTAAGTGGTTTTAAGTCTCCATGGCTATAATGTAAATTTTTATGCATAATATTAATACCATTTATTAAATCTGTTCCTAAATTTAACCATAAATCTTCATATTTATGTTTAAGACAGATTTTATCAAGATAATATAAATCACAATCATATCTTTTAAATATTACAAGATGTGTTTTATCAGTAATATTATGTATAATTTTTATAGGTGATGATAAAATAGTATTATTTTCAAGATTAGATATATCCATTAATATTTTAAATTCATATTTATTTGAATCAATACATTTTGCAATATATTTATCATTATTTATATCGAATGAATAAACTAAACTATCAGTTGTATAACCAATATGTGTAATATCAATCTTATCAATATTAAAATCATTGGTTAGAATTTTATTAATAAATTCAATAGTGATTTCAGTCATTTTAAATTTTTAATAGTAAAATTAAAAAACTAAAATTTTATCAAATTTTATCAAAATACAAAAATGGACTAGTTTATCGCTTATTAACACTGATAAATAGGCGATTATATTGTCAAAAAATAATAATCCGTCATTAATCATACATTAATCAGTGCTACGCACCTAATTATATGTAGTCTATGTATCAAGATTAAAAATGGACTATTTTATCGCTTATTAACACTGATAAATAGGAGATTATATTGTCAAAAAATAATAATCCGACATTAATCATACATTAACCAGTGCTACGCACCTAATTATATGTAGTCTATGTATCAAGATTAAAAATGGACTAGTTTATCGCTTATTAACACTGATAAATAGGCGATTATATTGTCAAAAAATAATAATCCGACATTAATAATAAAATATATTGAGGTATATGAAACAACTTATTTCAAATTAGTCATTTAATTATTAATATTAAATTAGATTTCTAAATTCATTTTTTTAAGTTGTTCAATACAATTATTTTTATCATTAGCTAATAATATTTTTAATTCATCAATAGAATAAATTTTAATAGGTTCTCTAATTTTTTTTAAAATACCAATTTCAACATTCGCATTATAACAATCTCCTGAAAAATTAAACAAATTAATCTCTATAATTAATTTATTATTATCAAGTGTATTATGTCCAAAATATAACATTCCATTATATATATTGTTATTTAATAGCACATGACATACATATACACCAAAATCTATATTAATATTATCATCTGATAGTATATTTATAGTTGGAAAGTCAATTAATCTTCCAAATTTATTACCATGTATAACGGTTCCTTTTAAAACTTGAATACGTATATCTTTAATACGAGATAATCGTTCATAATCAGTATTTAATAGATATTTAGCATGGATAAATGAATTATCTTTTAATAAATATGGATTTGGAATAGAATTATAAATATTGCCAATACTAGTATATCCATAATTATACAATTCACAATAATTTTTATCTTCTAGATAATTCCATACATCATTATAAGACCAATTTAAAATAGGATTGATACGGAACATTTCAAAATTAAAATTATAACTACATTTTTCAATAAATAAAAAATCTTTGCAATAAGGGTCTGTCCTTCTTTGACCCATAATAATATATTGAATATTATATTTATTAAAAATATCAATACAACCATCTCTAAAAGAGGTTGATGTAATAATTATATTCATATTGGAATTTTTAAAAATATTTTGAATAAATGATTTCATTTTAAAATGTTCATAATTATCAACAAAATAAACAAGATTATTAATTTTAATATCATATTTTAAATTAAATTCTCGTATTAAATAATAAACAACAGTGCAATCTTTACCTCCATTAAATGATATAGCAACTTTAGAAGTATCAATATCTTTTATAGAATTATAAATAATACTTAATGTGTCGTTTATAAGTGAATCCATATATAAATATATATTAAAATTTATTTAATAAAAAAAACTTAAATAGATATATATCGCTTATTAATACTGATAAATAGGCGATTATATTGTCAAAAAATAATAATTCGACATTAATCATACATTAACCAGTGCAACGCACCTAATTATGTGTAGTCTATGTATCAAGATTAAAAATGGACTAGTTTATCGCTTATTAATATCGATAAATAGGCGATAATATTGTCAAAAAATAATAATTCGACATTAAAATAATATTTAATAAATTTGATTTATTTTTTATCTAAATGATTATATATAATATACTTAAAATGAATACAGACTTAATAGATGAAATAGATAATATTTTAAATTCGCTTAATACATTGCAAATTAGTTTAAATAATTTAAGAAATAAATTAATTAACAATTCAACCGAAAATAATATTATTCAATCTAATTTGAACGAAGATAATCAAACTGCAAATGTAGATTCATTTGGACCAATACCAAATTTTAATTTAGATATTTCAAAATTAAATATTGATGATGAAAAAAAAAGTGATTAATCTATTAGCATTCCATCTCTAAAATGACCCCAATAGTATCCAGTTTTATCATAAATTCTATCAGTAGAATCTATATAATATGTTTCACCTAATATTTCAATAGGATTAGCATATATTTTTATTTTAATACCAGTATCTATACTACCAATATGATATCCATCTAAATCATATATATTTTTATTTGTATCAATAAAACAGAAATATCCATTGTAAAAAATAGTTCTTACATCAATTGGAATTATATTAATATATGGTGAATTATGAATATCAATAATATTTTGATTGCAAAATTCATATTTTATCATTTTTAAATTGAAATGAATTAAATTGAAATTAATTGAAATTAATTTAGTCAAATTTTTTAAATTATTTTAAGTTAATTTCTAAAATAAAAATTTGATAATTAAATAAATCAATTAAATATTTTTAATTCATTTAAAATGTCAAATTCAATTTTACAAGTTTTATTAAAAAAAAATTTTGATTTAAATTATAATATTGATTTAAATTTTCATAAAGATAATTTAAAAGAATATGCGAATGAAATTGATATATTTCTAAATTCAAATTTTTATGATATAAATAGATTTCTTAAATTATATCAAGAATTAATAAATCTATTTAATAATGAACAATCGTATTATTTAAAATCTAATTTCATAATTCTTTTGTTTCGTTTATCAACTTGTCCAATATCATTAATAATTATGAATGAAAATCCAATATATTTTAATTATTTAATTCGTCAATTAAATAAATTTGTTTGTAAATTCGAGATGTTTAATATGGTTGAACATTTAAATTTATGTAATAATTATATTAAATTATTAAATAAATATAAGATTTAAAAAGAAAACTATATTTTTTTTTATAAACAAATTTCAGTTTCAAATAAAGCATAAACCCATCCTCTTTTAAAATTTATTTTTAATTCTTCATTTTTAGTTTCAGTTTCATCTAAATGACTCTCTTCATCATAAGATAAACCTACAAATATAGTATTTAAAGGATTCCATCGAATATTATTAAATTTTGAAAATACTTCGGTGACAAAGTCAGTCTGTTTCATTTGGTCAATATATAATGTTTCATTTGGTGATTTTTCATTATTAGCAGTTGTATTCATAAATTCAATAGCCTTTTCTAAATCAAGAAATGATGCTAATATTAAGACTTCTTTTTCTTTTTTATAATTGAAAAATTTAACTACTGTATAACCTTTTGTCATTTTAATATTTATTTTTTTTTCCATTATTTATATTTAATAAATATTGTCAAATTTTTATATAAAAATATTCTATCAATATATAATTTAGTTTATGTATTTTATAAATATGCCTAAAAATATATTCATAGTTAATACCGGTTATTTATTACATCCTGCTTTTAATAATTATAATCGTGATATGATTATTTGTGGTGAATTTAAAGTTATTGCAAATGATGAATTTGAATGTCGAAATATTATTTTTAATGCATTAAACAAATTAAATAGATGTATAAAGCCATTTATTATTAATTTAAATATAATTAATGATATTAATATTTTTAATAATTTAGGAATTAATCCATATAATACAGAATCGCAAATATTATCAGCTTATGATAAAGGTAATTATTGGTTAGCGTAGCAGAACTATTAAATTCAAAATAAAAATATAATTAATGTCTTTTTATTCTGAATTAACTTCTTTATTCTCATTTGAATGAATTTTATCTTCATTTGATTGAACTTCATCTTTATTTGTATTTTCAAAGTCTTTATTATCTGTTTGAATTATATCTGCTTTATTTAATTCTTCATTTTTATCTTTTGTGAATTTAAATTGATTTATTCCAGTTTTAAATGCGGGTTGATTTAATCCATTTGAAAATATTGATAAGTCTACATGTTGTAATGTTTCAGAGCTAAACCATCTTTCCATTAATTTTTGAGTTATAACAATTATTGTTGCTATAAATGATACGGATGATGCTACTGATAAACTTACATAAATTTCTAATGAACGATTTAAAAAGGTAAATATATATTGACAATGAGGATTTGATACACCTATTATTCCTTCTAAATAACCACTAAAACCCCATTTGAGACATTTAGAACTATAAATTTGAAATAATACCCAATTAACAGTATAAACTGATAATGAAATTAAAAATGATGCGATTGCTATCTTACCTTGAGACATTAAATTTTTAAATATTGATTTACATATTAAGTATTTAATCAAATTTTTATTTATTTTTATTTCAAGTCTTTTTATCAGTTATTATTTGCGGTAATTCAGTATAAATATTTATTTTTTACATTAATAAACATTGACCATTCATAGGTAAATTATAACCATGAATTACATATGAGAAGTGCATTCTAATCTTATCTTTATAATTATCAATATTCAAATCCTCTTCTAAATATTTATAATCAATATTCATTTTTGTTATTGCAAAATAAATTGTAATAGCAGTTTCATTTGAATTACATATTAAATTATTTTTTGAATCATAAAAAAAAACATTATGAATACATGGTGAGGAAGATGCACATTTATTACTAATAATCAACAGACCACCATTAATAATTTCAGGAAATTTTGTATATATAGACATTAAATTATTAATCATTTTTATTTATATAATCTATTATTTATTTATCCTTTTATAAATTTATTTTTATAAAAAATTTGATATTTAAATTACTTTTTTAATATTAATATTAAATTTAGTGAATGACGACAATCAATAGAATGGCGACAATCACTCAAAGCCTTATATCAGAGGCAATAGATACTAACTTGACAGGAGTTGGTATTGAACCCGAGAATCTGTCCGTTATCAATATTAATTCAGAGGTTGGTAATGAAAAGAATGACACTCTGAATAAAAAAAAACGTATTACAAATCTTTCAGATGATTTAAAAATGCAATTATATGATTTGATTATTCAATTATCTAAATGTATTTATAAATCACTTGAACAAACTGATGAAAATACGATTAATAATTCTATTCAATTTTATTCATCTGGTCTGACTTTCTATTTCATAGAATCATATACACCGGTGTTTCTTTTAAGATTTAAAGATTATAATTCTGTTAAAGCATATATTTTATCATTAATAGATGAATTTAATTCAAACTCATTTGATTTTAAAGTTTTTTCCAATACAATTAATTCTTTAATATTTCTTTCTATAATTACGTGTAATTATAACTTTTTAGATATCTTATCTGATAAGTTTGATTTTATACTTGAGAATACAAGAAAATTACATTATTATTACAAAAGTAAAGGAGATAAATATACAAATTATTTTGATTTGATTGAATTCATTTATGGAACATGTTTTCAGAAATTCTTTTGTAGAGAGACTTTGTTTGATACTATAAATTCACTGAATGAAGAAGATTATGAAGAGACAATAATGGATAAGCGTATCATATATTTTTCAAAAATTTACGAGAAGATTTCATTTATTCTAATACGCAAAATTGTAGAAGAAAAGATTAAATTTTCAAATCCATTAATTGTTAAAACTATATCTATTCTCAAAAAGTCTATAGATGAATATAATTATTTTAATGAAGAAATTTTAGAGATGGGTAATGTAAAATATTTTATTCACAAATTTAGAGAAATTTATTTACCAAACACTTGTGATTTGTTAATTATACAAGCACTAATGTCTGGTCGTTCTAAATATGGAAAATTTTCACTCATTTCTGATAATAAAATTGTTAAACCGTATTTCATGAAATTGTTTTGCTCAAGAATTAAAACAAGTGATTTTGATATTTCCAATTTGATATGTGAAGACGTTCAAAAATGGATATTACTTGATTATATTCATGACCGAAATTATACGAGTATGTTCATCAAGAATAAGATTCAGTGATTTAAATGCGTTTTTTTTATGTGTTTTTAAACACAATCTGAGTAGCCAGATTATATATAATGCTACAATTTATATTTATCCTTTTATAAATTTATTTATAAAAAAAATTTGATATATTTTAAATTATATTTTTTATTATATTGTGGTATAGCATATCACCGGTGGTCAATACATCATAGTTATCAAGTATAATAATAATTATGATAAATTAATGAAGAGACCAAATTTAAAAAAAAAGTCAATAAATCATATAGTCTAATTATACAGTTCTATTATGATAATTAAAATAAGAGACTAATAAAAGATTGCTATATCACATCTGTGTGTTTGTTTATGATAATAACCTGTGTTTTGATTACTTGTGTGTTGATAACCTGTGTTTTGATTACTTGTGTTTTGATAACCTGTGTTTTGATTACTTGTGTGTTAATTTCCTGTGTAATGAATAAATGTTCTGTGATTATTTCACTATTATATATCATAAATTTTTTTATTTTAATTCCATAATAATCCATATTCTATTTCTTTTTCATCAGTAAATATTTTTTGTGTGCAATTTGGAGTTAATGTATATTCATTAAACCAAATTTGATTATAAATATCAACAAAATAATCCATACGTATAAATTCAAATGGATATGATAAACACAATGATATGTTTATTAAATTTTGCATAATATTATTTGGTAATATTGGAACAGGTAATCTAGTTGTCGGTGGTTTAATCTCTATTTTATCTATATATGTATTACCGCTCATTATTAATTCATATAAATTATATCTACTTTCAAAACATTCTGAATATGCAACTGGATGACCTTGAATCATATAAATGCTATAAACAATAGCCTTACCCCATAATTCTGTAATTCTATCTTCAATTTTTTGTTCTGAAAAATATCTTTTTGTAATATAATTATATTGAGTTTGTATTGGAAAATATTTTGGTCTTTCAAAATCTTGTAATCTATCTAATACCCTTGAAACATCCCAATTACCATCCACATCAATATTATATGCTGATTGTAATCCATGAGTAGATTTTATCATAATATTACTATCTAAATCAAAAACAGAGACATCTGATGCATCTGATAATATTCTTATTGTATTCGGTATGTTAAGTAGTCCAAAAGGTATATTAAAATTTTGTAAAGTCCCATTATTACTAATCCAGTCTGATGCGGTTTGTTTTGCATATAATTTATCTACAAAATAAACTATGTTAGGTTGAAATCTTGTAGCTGTGTATTCAATCTTTTTATATAAAGGTAATATATTCCAATCAATAGGCTTATCTGAAAAATCATATAAATTTGTATAATTTGGATTCATTTATAATATTATTCTAATAAAAATAAAAAATGTATCCATAATTTATAATTCTTTAATTTTCATATTTATGACAAGTATAACAGTTATTACTTGAATGAGAAATTGCAAATTGTTCTGCAATTTCATATTCATAAAATTCATTTAATGTAATTAATCTATCAAATGGTAAATTAATTTTATTTGATTCTTCTTGACAACCTCTTAATGCACAAAAACCATTGGAAAATTGTTTTGAACATCTATTGCAATTAATACATTTACTTTCTAATTCAGATGGAATTATATGTATTATATTATCATTATTGATATCCATTTTTTGAATCGGTTTTCCATTAGTCATACCTAATTTTAATAAATAATGATATTCAGTATCAAACAAATATACCTCTTTGGATACTTTATCGAATCTTATTACGAAAAAACTACCATGATTTAACTCATAATACGATTGATAATATTCATCGTATGATTTCCAATTATATAACAATGAGTCAGGTTCGCATATATCTATACGAAATTTTGAAGATTTAGAATTTTTAAGTAAAATAGTATTTTCAGTAATATAAGCAGATTTCATTATATTTCTGTATTGGTAATAATTTAAAAATATTATATATCATATCAATTTTTTTATTTAACAAATACTTTTTCTAAATAACTTTTTGATATGTTATATTCATCATTAATAATATTTATTATATAACTTTGTGCTAATGATTTACTGAATGAACTTGATTTGAATGGATTTATACCAAAAATAGATACATTTGAACTTTTAATTGAATAATTATCATTTGTAATCATTGCTAAATATTCTATTAAGTGTTTATTATAATAATATTTTTCCATATTACAAAATACTTTACTATTATTTTTAAACTGACTATAATAGTATACATCTATATGTGGTAGGATTAAATCAATCGAATCTAAAAATGCACCATAATCTTGTTGAGTTCTTATTTCATATGCAACTAAATCTAATATTTTTTTTTCATTATGGTCGTCCCATGCTAAAATACCAAAATTATTATGAAATACTTCCGGAGTATAACTATTTGAAAATTGCTTATAATAAGAAAACATTTATTTTTAAATTGGAAAATAAATAAATTAGATTTCGCTAATTATAAATTATCTACAAATATAATAATAGACATTATGAATGCTTCATTAAAATTATTACCTATTTCGTTAATTTATACTTCTATGGTGGTTTTATTTACTAATTGGTATTTAAGAGATTATTATAATATTGCTTCTATTGGTTATTATTTAATGTATGCTTTGTTTATTTTTATTTTTTATTTTATATATGGTTTTATGGTATCATTTACAGCTTCACGCGAACAATGTGCAAAAACAGATACAAAAGAATCATTATTTTTAGGATTTAAAGTAGTATCTTATGTTTTAATAACTTTTGCTATTATTTCATATTTTCCAAGTTTATTATCCCCTTTTAGAGAATTAATTGGGGTTAATGAAATAGTTCATTTAATTCGTAATGGAATTGATAATACAACTGTTTTAAACCTTAAAGCAGATAGTGTTGGTCAAATATATTTTATTGGTCTTAGTCTTATTATTGCATCTATTGGTGCATATAGCCAATCTGCTAAAGAAGTTTGTCAATTAAGTGTAGGAGAAATAAAAAAAAATGTTAGTGATTTAGAGAAATATTTAAATCAACCGTATGATGAAGATAAAAATGCAAATATTGTTGTAAAGGATTAATTTATTTATTTATATTATGATGGATAAAAATAAACAAATTACTAAAAGAAAAACTAGTCCAAAAAGAAATAGTAAGACACAAAATGGTTCCGGTTTATTTGATAAAAAGAAAATAGCGAAAGCAAAAGAAGAAACTGAAAAAAAATTAGCTCGTAGTTTTAATTATGATTTAAGATTCTACCAAACATATCCAGCTTTTTATTTAAAAAATATTGCTCCAGAACAAAAAGGATTACTTGTTAATCATTTAATGGGCACTGGAAAAACATTTACAGGTATTAATTTTTTAACAGATTATCCAAACAAAAAAGCATTAATTGTATGTCCAGAACATTTAAAATCGAATTGGATAAATGAATTAAATAAATTAGGAGTAAATAATTTATCTATATCTTTTTTAAATTATGATATGTTTATTGATTTAATTATTAAAATAGATAAGAACTCATTATCCAATTATATATTAATTCTAGATGAAGGACATCATTTAGTATATAAAATTAGATATAATTTGAATGAAAATCAAATATCAGATATTTATGATAAAACAAAATTTTTTTATAAAATAATGTTTTTATCAGGAACACCATTTTATAATGATGAATATGATATTATTTATATAATGAATTTAGTTTCTGGAGAGAATTTATTACCTTTTAATAAGACAATTTTCCAAGATGAATATTTTAAAAAATCAGTTTTAAAATCTGGTGTGTTTGGTTATATAAATCCTATTCTAGAATCAAAAGTCACCCTTCTAGCATTATTTGGAACTTTTATTATGTTATATGTTGATGGAATATTAAAATATATGGAAATAAATACTAAAACTAGTAAAATAAACTCTTCTAATTATAAAAATATGACAAATGATATTAATGAACTTGAAAACAAACCTGGTTATAAATTTATAAAAGAATATTTAAATATGTTTGGTTTAGGTTATGCAATAGACCCAGTAACACCAGATAAAACTAAAATCGGCTTAGCTCCATTAATTTTTATTGCAGGAATGGTTATATTTACAGCAATTGTTTATACAGTTGGTAGATATGATTTAAATAAAATTACTAACATTGATAATATAAAATTAGGTAATAAAATAAAAAATTATATTTCATTTTATGAGATTAAAAATAAAAAAAGTATTATTAAAGATTTACAAATAAAAAAATGTCATAGTAATTTTGATAATGATTCATATTTTTTAAATACATTTTGTAATTCTTATTTAGAAAAATTAGAAAATTCGGATTATCCATCAAAAGAACTTATTATTGAAAAAATTGAATATACAATACCACAGATGAAATACTATTTAAAAGCATGTTATAATCGTCTTACTCCACAAGAAATATTAGAATTAGGTATAAAACAAAATATAAAACATAGTGAAATTTATGTAAAATTAAATGAGGATGATTATCTAAATTATGGACGTATTATTGGTAATTTAACTTTAAAAGATGATGATAATACATTAATAATACCTTTAAAATATATTAAAATATTGAATATATCAGAAAATAAACAAACAGTAATTTATTCTAATTTTTATGAAAAAGGTTTATTATTTTTTGCAAAATTTTTAGAAAATAATAATAAAAAATTTAAGATTATAAATGATAATATTCAACCAAATGATTTATTAAATATTATAAATCAATTTAAAAATAAAGATATTCAATATATATTATTACATCCATCATTAATAGAAGGTATAAGTATTATTGGTGCAGAACAATTACATATTTTAGAACCATTAGATACATATGCTAAATTTGACCAATTATCATATAGAGTAGTTAGATATAATTCACATACTCATTTAGCACTAAAAGATAGAAAAGTTAAAATCTATCAATGGGTCAATAAAACATTACCACTTGCATCTAGATTAATAGAAAAACTAAAAGGTTGGAAAAAATATTCATCACAAGTAATATTTTTTAAAAGATTAGTTGAATTTGATGATGATTTATCACCAGATTGTATTGTTTATAATAAGAATATTAAAACAAGTAAATTATTTGAAGAATTTAACGATGCAATTAAACAATATTCAATTGAATCATGTTCTGTTAAAAATAAAAATTTTAATTGTGATTTACCATACTCTATTCGCGAAATGTTTAAAGAATAAATTAATTTTATATAATCATTATTAAATTATTATACTTAATAATCATTATTTATTTTTTTCATTATGTTTTATTAATTTTTTCATATTTATATCCATTTTACAATTAAATTTAGAATTATTTTTATCACATTTCTCTATAGAATATTTTTTCAATATTTTATTAAATTGATTCAACTTATCATTTAATTTTTTTGATTGAGCTAATAATACTGAATCCGCAGAACATTCATCCTCTACATCTTTTATTTTTTCCCAATATTTTGATTGAGGTTTAAATGCTTTATTATTTTTAAATCTTTCTATTAATAATTTTCCAAATGATATTGTTTTAGCTTCCCATTGATACACATCTATTTTACGTTTCTTTGTCTCAAGATGACTATGTGATTTATATCTAATTACTCTATATATTAATTGTTCATATTCACCAAAATTAATCATAGGTTCTAATATATGTAATTGTTCAGCACCTTCAATACTTATTCCATCTTTAAATACTGGATGTAATAATAAATATTGAAATTTTTTATTTTTAAAATTGTTTAATATTTTTAGTTGTTTTCTATTATTATATTCAGGTAATAGTATTTTATATGTTTTTTTATTATCATCTAAAAATTGAGAAAATAATAATATACCATTTGAATAAAAATTAGAATAAATAACAACAGAATTATTGTTTTCAGATACTTTTAATAATTCTTTAAATTTAGGTGAAAATTCTATTTTATGGTCTTCGGACTTAAATGATAAATTTCCAATAATTCTACCATAATTTAAATATGCATCTCTATCTAAATTAATAAATAGATTTGGGTCAATATCAGTTATTCCAAATAGTTCTTTTTCAATATAATTCAATTGATTATGTATCATTTTAAAATATATCTCCATTTGATATGAATTATAAGTAATTCTTTTTAATAATATTTGTTTTACAGGATAATCTGATTTATCTAATTTATCAATATATGATTTACAAAATATATTTTCTAAGAAATTTAATCTATCATTGTGACATATTTTTACTTTTAACTGACTATAATCATTATTAGGTATCTCATAATATGATACATATTTTTGAACAATACTACCTAAACCATCTACATCTAATCTATCTTTTTCTGGATGATATACTTTTTCAATTAACCAAACTATTTTTGATAATATTAATGTAAAAAATAGTAAAGTAATAATTCCTAATACAGAATCCAATGATTTTATAAAGTTATCCGCAGAATTATCTGATAAACCTAGCTTAATAAAATTATCTTTATTAATATCTAAACTATTATATAAATTATTTAATAATGGTTTTGATAAATAAATATATAAATCACTTAATTTATGTTGAATTTTATTAAATAAATCAACACCTATTAATCCAGTAGTAAATTTTTCAATACCTAATAGCCTAAAAAATAAATCTCCAGCCCAAAAAATCTGAACCATAGCTACTGAATAAGATATAACTTGAGGTAAATACTTAATTGCTGGAAATATCCATTTTACAAATAAATTATCTATTATACCTAGTTTAAAAAATAATTCATCAAACTCTTTTGGTTCGAATGGTAATAATCTTTGTCCAGAAACCATATTAAATATATAAATCATATCATAAATATCTGTATAAAATACTGTACCAGTTAAGAATAAAATCTTATAAAATTCGGATATTCTAGTATAAATATTTATAAACTGTTCATTATTATATTTTTTTCTCATGATATTTACGAATACATGTGCATCATCCATTACTAATATTTTTTCCTTTAAATTTGTTAATTTATATAATTCATCTGTAATACTATCATAAGTAATAAATGTTATATCGATTTCAATACCTAATTTTTCAATTTCATTTTTCCAATTTTCAATTATATGAGATTCACATATTAAAACAGCACTTTTATTTTTAAATTCAATAAAATAATTTAATGCTGTAAATGTTTTACCGGTTCCCATATAATGATTAACTAATAATCCTTTTTGAAATGGTTCTAAATATTTTAAATAATATGCTGGATATACTTGATGCAAATTTAATTTTAATTTATATTCTTTTTTAAAACTTGTTATTATATTATTAATATCTGGATTATCTTTTTTTTTAAACATATTTAATATAAATTATTAATAGATAATTAAATTAATAACTTATATTATATCTATTATTATTGGTAAATGGTCTGAATATGGACAATAATATAAATCAATATCTATTAATTGTCCTGACCAAGTTGGTTTATAAATATATGCATAATCTACTAACTTACCTGTCCAACATGAAAACTTTGGACGTTCCTTGTTTAAAGCATCAAAAATATCAATAAAGTCATTTCCTTCTAATAGTTTAAATATACTTGATGGCATTTTATCTAAACCGGTTCTATTTTTAAATTCTTGATTTAAATTCTTTTGATATTGTTTAGAAAATAATCCTAAATTAACTTCATTAAAATCTCCTGTTAATATTACATTCTTTAATTTTAATTTTATTATATAATCAATTAATACTTTTATTTCTTTTTCACGTGTTTTTCCTGTTTCATCCCATACATCTAAATGAGTTGATATAATATTATATCCATTTACTTCTACATGAGTAAATCCACGTAATTCTCCATCAAAATCAGTATCATCAATAGTATGATTATTTATACAATCAAAATTAATTTTGGAATATGTTTTAATTCCGAAATTTCCTTTTTGATTATAATTACAATGATTATTGAAATATTTATTAAAATATTGGTCATTTGTTTGATTAAATCTATATTCAATAAAAGAAACTAAATCTGGATTTAATTCTTTAATAAGGTTTGATATTAAGGTTTTAGAATTTTTAATAAAACGAAAACATTGGACATTATATATCATTAATCTAGTTATATTAGGATTCTTTTTAAAATTACGATTTTTTTGATTTACATCATTTAAATAATGCGATATTAGTTCTGTTTTTGTTCCTGAAATAATTGTTGGATATTTATAAATTTGTGTTTCCATTTATAATAATATAATTATTTATAATAATTTAATTATAAATAAATATAATGGACGAATATGATGTATTAATTGTTGGTTGCGGTTTATCGGGGTCTGTAATGGCTAATTTATTTGCTACTAAACTTAATTATAAAGTTTTGATAATTGAAAGTAGGGACCATATTGGTGGTAATTGCTATGATTATATTGATGAAGATACTGGTATATTAATGAATAAATATGGTGCTCATATATTCCATACTAATGATACCGAAGTTTGGAATTATGTAAATAACTTTGCAAAATGGATAAGATATGAACATCGTGTTTTAGCCGATATAGGAAATAATGAATTCGTTCCAATGCCAATAAATGGAACTACTATTAATATGCTTACTAATGAAAACTTACAAACAGAATCGGACATAGAAAAATGGCTTAACAGTAATAAAATTGATTATAATAAATCTGAAATTTTAAATTCAGAGGACTCCGTATTATCAAAAGTTGGACCCACCTTATATGAAACTTTATTTAAAAATTATACTATTAAACAATGGGATTTACCACCTAATATACTTGATAAATCAGTTTTAGATAGAATACCTATTAGAACTAATTTTGATAGTAGATATTTTACTGATAAATATCAGGCTTTACCTAAAACTGGATATACTAAAATGTTTGAAAATATGTTAAATCATCCAAATATTAAGATATTATTAAATACAAATTATTTTGATTTTATAAAACAATCTAATTATACACAATCAAATAAAAAAATTACTATTTTTACAGGTAGAATTGACCATTTTTTTAGTTTATCTGGTTATGAACCACTTAAATACCGTAGTTTAAAATTCCATAAAAAAATTTATAATAGTAAATATTATCAACCTAATTCAGTTATTAATTATACTAATAATTGTGTTCCTTATATTCGAAGTGTTGAATATAAACATTTTCTTAACCAAGAGTCATCAAAGACTGTAGTAGTTTATGAATATTCAAAAGAATCTATTTCCGTTGATGATGCTATGTATCCTATACCTACTATGTCTAATATTGAGTTATATAAAAAATATAAAGAACTTACATATAAACAAAAAGATGTGCATTTTGTTGGTAGATTAGCCAATTATAAATATTTTAATATGGACCAGGCAATTCGAAATGCAATGGATTATTTTAATACCCATTTTCTAAAATAAAAATCTTATATAAAGGGATAAAAAATTGTTTTTTTGTTTTTTTCGCTGTATTTAAAACACAGACTTACAGAAATTAAAATATATAAAGAACATTATAGTAATAGAATAACTTAAAAATTAAGTTTGTTAACAAATTTCAAAACTTTATTAGCCTTTTTAAGATTATAGGTTGCATTCTGAATTTTATTATCAAATTCTTGTAAATTTTGTAGATGTTTTTCATCATTATACTCATCACCAAAACGGTGTTCTTGTAATTCAGAATAGTCTTTTTCAAACTTGATTTTTCTATTATATTTACGTATTTCTTTTTCTAAGTTATCTATATGAATTAATGTTGTATTTACAATATGTTCTTTAATATTTAAAAGCATATCTCTCTCAACAAGATTTTCATTTTCGCAGCAACGTGAATAATTATCTAATAATTTAGATGAAACATTGAATAAAGTTTTGGAAAATTGCTGTGAATTTAAACACCTTTGTAATGTTTTTCTTTGTTTTTTAGTGAAAAATGATTGTGAATCACTTCTAATAAAGACTGAAGAAGACGACATTATTTGAGCAGACATCATTGAAATATATATTTTTTAAAAAAAAATTTATCAAATTTTTTTAATTGCCTTTTTTATAAAGGGCTAATTTTTTTAATAATTTCCTGGATAAGGTTCTACATTCATTTTTCAAATGATTTACGAAAATGATTATGTTTTATATACAATGTATTTTGTTCATTATTATCACCATAAACATAATTATCTGGAAATGAATATGGATTAATACCTAATTTAAAACATGTATATGGAAAACCTAATTGGTCTTGTGTGGTATAATTTAAAGTTTGTAAATACCATTCATCTAAAAATTTAATTGTTTTGTTATTATTAATATTAAAACCTATAAAACATGTAATCCATAAACCATATGTAGCTGAATCTTTTTTGTTTTCCCAGTAATTAATATCATTATAACCTGAATTAATATATTCAGCATATTGTTTAAAAATATCTTGATATGGTTGATATTGATTAAACCAATAGGTAGAAGTATATCTAAAAAAATTAGATTCCAACATTTCTTGATATAATTTATTATTACCAATACGATTATGTTCTCCAGTAATAATAATATTTGTAGATAACTTATCAATAACATATTTACTAGTATTTGGATTATTAATTTCAATACTTCCATCTATCCAGACTATATAATCATATTTAAGTAATACTGGAATAGAATAGAAATTCTGTTTATAATATTTAGCAATATTAAATGTATGTTTATTATTAGTTAGTGAATTAGTATATGAATCATTATCGATTCTTGATTTGAACCTATAATGGTATTCGTTATTATCAATAATCCAACCATTTGATTTAAATTTATCTGATTCTTTCATATTAGTAAAACAAATAAAGTCAGTTGGTATAGTTTGTTTTATAAATTTTTGACATTCACTTTCATATAATCCATATATTGCGGTAATAAATGCTATTTTAGGTGATTCATCATTTTTATTATTTAGTCTGAATAAATAAGGTGATTCTGCAAATTTATTACTTTCAAATAAAATTTCAACTAAATTTTTTATTATACCTTTAAAATAAATATCACTATCATCAGATGTAAAAAAAATATTAATATCTTCAAAATATAAATAACCACTATAATTCCAGTTAAATGGGTTACCAACATTAGAATCAACAATATTAAAAGTTAAATCATCATTAATATATAAAATAAAAAAAGTAGAATCACTACCAAATATCCATTTTCCAGAAATATTATTCATTATTTATTTTTATTAATATAATCTTGAACTATTTTTAATAGAATTTATAAACGTAAATTATCTGTAATTTTTTCTAATAAGTCAGTATTATCTGGATTAATTGGAATAATATATCCGTCATTAATTAATTCATCTAAATCATCTTTATTTTGTTCATATAAATATTCATAAACTTGCGGTAATATTTCACAATAATTATTATAAAATACTTTCAAATCATTAGATGAAGTAAATAAATTGAATATTTTATTGTATAAATCTATATCTATACCTGAATCCGCAACATCAGTTATAACAAAACCTAATAATAATAATATAGAACGACAATTAATATTATATTTTGGATTATATTCTTCATCATCAAGAATAAATAGATTAATAAAATTATCATAATTATTAATATCTTTTAAAATTGGTTTATCTGACTTAGATTCAAATATTGGCGTATATAATAATTCAATTGATGATTCAAGATTTTCGATAAATACATTTTGTAATTCTTCTGGATAATCATTTAAAATTACTAAATATAAACTTCGCATATCATCATTCATAATATTATTAAGTATATAATCAAAATTAGCTTTTATAGCTAATTCATCAGATGAGATTGGTTCAATAAATGTATTCATTTTTTTTATAATGAATTAATCTTATATCTAAAACAAATCAAATTTATATCTAAATATAAATAAAATAAATGGATTATATTATATTATTTATATTAATAGCATTTTTAATATTTACATTAAATAAAAATGATAATGAATCGAATATAGAACATTTTGATTTTATTGAAACTCCTGCTAATCCATTATGGTGGTGGAAATCAGCGAATACTATTATTTATAAAACAGTCGATTTTGGATGTAAAATTAATCATGGTATTGGTAAAGGTTTAAAAAAAATTGGTTTAATGTTTGATGTATAAAAATAGATTAATTTTTTATATTAAAGATTTATTAAATATTATAAGATAAATATGTCTTCTATTCGTTTAGTTCGTCGTTATGCAAATAATTTATTAATTGATTTAACTAAATTATCGGGATTTAGATTAGATAATAATAAAATTTATTTTTATAATCATACACCTAATTATGGTGGCAGTCTTATATTTGGATTTGGATTTAGTATGACATCTACTAAAAATTGTTTCGAAACTATTCAATGGAATACAAATGAGGATGCATTAGATGAATTTAATAGTATTCAAAATGACCTAAATATATATTATGAACGTATTGGTCTAGTTAATAAAATTTGATTTAATCATTTTATAATTTACCTAATTATAAAATATTTATATTAAGTTATCTGTATAAATAGATAATAAAAATGAATAATAATTATTTAAATAATACGAAATTATCACAAACTACCGATGATACAGTAGTAAATATTATCGATATTAGTTCAAATGAAATTAATCAAACACAAACTACCAATGATACAGATATTAATAAATCTAAAAATCAAAAATATAAAGATAAAAGACTTGAAGAATATCTTAAAAAACGTAGAAATTATGTTAATTCAAAAATAAATAATAATAATACGATAGAAAGTATAATAAACATTTTAATTATTAATACACATAGTTTCAAAAATATAATATTATATATATTTGAATATTTAGGTATTATATTAGAATTTGTTGCAAAGAGTATATTGAAAGGATTAGAAATTGGTTTTACATTAATACCATTAGCTTTTCAAGTTATAAGTCATAGTATTTTAAATGCAATACCGGAGTTATTAGCAATTATAGTATATGTATTTCAATCATATTATTATAAATTAGATAATCCACAAATAACTAATGGAATAATATTATTTATATCATCATATGGTCTTTTATTAAGTAAAGGTGCTATAAAAATAAATGTTTCAAAATATCCAGAGCTAACTACACGTAAATCTATAATAATTCATAAAATTTTATTATCATTAGTATACTTAGGTAAGATAACAGAAATAGGTTTAGAAATTTGGTATGCAACATTATTTAATAAAACTTATTCTTATAATATTACTTATAGTATATTATGTAGTCTTTTACCAATATTTACAACATTATATTTTGTATTATTGCCTCATTATCTAAAAAATTATTGTAATTATATCGAATTACTAAGATATTATAACTTAAATGATAAAGTTAATCTATTAAATAATAAAATAGATAATATGTTATTAACATCTGGTAATATAGTAGATGAATCATTCGTAAAATTTACAGAATATAAAGAACATAAATGTGAAAATGATGAATGTAAAGAATGTATATGTAGTATATGTTATACAAAAGACTCTAAAAATAAAATATTGACAAAATGCAATCATATATATGATACTGAATGTATTGATAAGTGGTTGCATACTGATATAATTAAAAATAATCAATTAACGTGTCCAATGTGTAGAGCAGATTTATTTGAATATAATGATAATTCAAAAGACATAAATACAGTATTAAATAATATATAAAAAATTTGATATAAATAGTAATTATTCATTTTATTTAAAAATAATAACAGATTTATTAAAATGGAATCATTAAGATTAGTTCGTATATATGGTAATAATAACATGTTTTTAATAGATTTAACTAAAATATTAAAAGTATATTTACAAGTTTTTTATAGAGCACCTGATGATGAACTAAGTATAAAAGATAATTTTAAATTGATATTTTATATGCCAAATAATATTGAACAATCAATTAGTTATGATAATATAAATTCAGCTAAAAGAGAATTAGAAAGTATTCAAAACGATTTGAATATTTATTATAATAAAAAAATATAAATATTAAATAATTATTTAAAGATTTTTTATTTATATATAATGGTCTATTAATGTATTATTATTTTTTTATAAGTTTTTATAATAATTTATTAATAGACCACATTTATAAATGGATAAATTATATTTTAAAAACTTTATAATAATTAATTTGACTAATTGCTGCTACAATCTAGTTTATTAATTTTATAACGATATCTCTCTTTAACAGTTATTAGAGAGACTATAAAATTTAATACTATATAACTGTCTAAAATGCTGAGTTTATAATAGTATATAATAATTATAATTGCAACGCCTATTGCGAAATTATAATATTTATTAAGACCACATAATAATGTTATTGTATCAATTACAAAATTTAAAGCCTGGTCCATCTTTGAAAGATTCTTTATTGCTAAAAATATGTTCATTATCATACAATAAATAATGTAATATCAATAATATTATCAAATTTTTATTTGGTCTAAATTTATAAATGGATAAATTATATTTTAAAAACTTTATAATAATTAAACTAATTGCTGGAACAATTTAGTTTATTAATTTTATAACAATATCTCTCTTTTAAAGTTATTAGAGAGACTATAAAATTTAATATCATATAACAATTATACCATGTTATGATATTAAAGTATATAATAATTATAATTGCAACTGCAACTGCAACTGCAAATGCTATATTATAATATATATTTAGACCATATAATAATGTTATTGTATCAATTACAAAGTTTGAAGCCTGGTCCATTTCTAAAAGATATTTAATTGCATCAAGTGTTTTCATTATTATGCTTTGAATTTGTATTAATTGATACAGTTATCAAATTTTTATTTGGTCTAAATTTATAAATGGATAAATTATATTTTAAAAAACTTTATAATAATTAATTAGACTAATTGCTGGAACAATCTAGTTTATTAATTTTATAACTATATCTCTCTTTTAAAGTTATTAAAGAGACAATAAAACTTAATAGTATATAACTGTCTAATACGCAGAGTTTATAATAATATATAAAAAGTATAAATCCAATTATTGTAATTGATTTATAGAATAAATTAAGACCACATAATAACGCTTTTGTATCTAATACAAGATTTAAAGTCTGGTCCATCATTAATAGATATTTTATTACTTCAATCATCGGGTTAATTATGCTTTGAATTTGTATTAATTCATTAAGTTATCAAATTTTTATTTGGTCTTAATTTATAATTGATAAACAAATAAACATTTTAAAAATTATAAAAATAAATAAAATATATTAATTTTATAATTTTTTAATAAAAAAATTTGAGATAAATAAAAAATATTTATTTTTAATTTAATAAATTTAATGTATTCGCAATCTATAAAACATGTTTCGTTGTATGGTCCAAATCAACATAATAATACTGGTAAAAGATTAAAACATCCAGATATTGATAAAGTTGAGATATATATAAATAATGAAAATGAATCAAAATTATTATCAGGAGATAATAGATTATTTTTAAATTTAAAAAATATTAATCCACGAGATTACACAATTGATTTACATTTTAAGTCTATAAATAAAATAGATGGAAGAACTTATAAAAAATTTGTATCAGATATTAAATATAATAAAAATATGATAGAATTTGAAATAAATCCAATTTATGCAATTAATCCAACTGAATTATATAATATGTCATATGATGATAATCAAAATAATATTATTTGGTTAGATAAAACATATAGTTTAGATTTATTAAATATTACAAAATTTAAATTTAAAGTTTATTTTACAGAAATTGGTTGTAAAAAAATAGAAAGATTTCTGGTTGATTAGATTATTTTTTTTAATGCTAATTTATTTATAATACTTGTAAATAATTTATTTTTATAAAAATGAATTATAAAAACTGCTATAATCATACCTATAATAAGTTTTATATAATTACATAATACAAAATTAAAAAATAATGAATCAAATGAATTCCATGTCTGACCTTTAATATGCTTAAAATATATTCCACCGATACAGTTGTCTTCATTACATACACTACAATCCCCTGCAAATTCATTATTTGTTAAAATATAACTATTATCAATATTATTTAAACCATATTTATGAACCATCTTTGTTAAATAAAATGGACCGGTGCTAGACATAATATGTATATGTTTTCCTAAGAACCATAATGAACGATGATGGTGTATTAAGTTATCTATGCAAAATTTAATGAATTTGTTATTAGGTTCAACCATAAAAAAAGAATTAGTAAATGTAGATACATTTGATGATTGAGTTAATACAATATTATATTGTAAATAAGAATCTAATTTTTTCTTACATACAATATCCATATCAATATATATACCACCATACTTATATAATACAAAATATCTAAATACATCACATCTTTGAATATTAAATTTATAGCTCATATATAAATCATAATATGATGGATATTCTTTTTTAATAAATTCTTCCATTTTAGCATCAGTCCATAACATATATTTATAATCATTATGAGTATGTTTGCAAGATTCAACTGCTTCTTTCCAATTATCAGGGATTTGAGTAGTTTTCCATGTTTGATGAATAATTTTAGGTATCATTTTAATTTTATAATATATTTATATTAAAAATTTTGATTGTATTTAAAAATAAATTTGTTTATTACTAAAATGAGTAATTATAAATCTATTGAATTAAATGGTAAAACTTATTTACGAAATTTATCTAAAATTATAAAAAAACCTGATATAGATAATGCAAAAATTTATGATGGTTCTAATCCAAATAGACCTGCGTTTGAATTTATAATGAATAAATTAAAAATTTGGTCTGAATCTGATTTATTTGAAATAGATTATCAATTTTATGGTAAAAATGATAATGATTATTTATTATTTGGTAAAGTTTTTATAACCAATATTAGGTTTTTAAATTATAAAAATAAAATTTTAGAATTTATTCTAAATCCACCAACAATTGTTGATGATGAAAAAGAAATTTATAGAATGTCAAATAATGGTTATAATAACTTGATATATTATCAATTTAATTCAATTGAAATATTTAATCCTAAAAATATGATATTTAGATTGGAATTTAGTGAATCAGGTTCAAAAAAAATAGAAAATTTTATTGTAAAATATACAAAAGCATAATAAAAAATTTGACTTAATTTTTATATTTTATTTTAATTATAAAAATTAACTAAAATGAATAATCAATTTGATACAATATTATTAAATGGTCCTAGACATTCGACTGTTTTTAAAAAATTTATTAAAAATCCTGATATACTTAACGCTGAAATTTATGATGGTGATAATATGGATTTATTACCTAATAATATGTTTAAAAATTTATTAGCATTAAGTGTAATGAAATTAAATAATAACACACCATATTTATTTAGCATTGATTATGAATTTAATGACCAAAATGAGTTATATAATAAAATAAATGCAAGATTGTATAAACATTCAATTCAATTATTAAATTATAATAATAAAGTTCTTGAATTTTCATTAACAAATATTTTTAAAGTTAATAATGAAATTGATATTTATAAAGTTTCAAATACTAATTCAAATATACTTCAAAATAATATTTTATATGAAAAATATAATTTTATTGAAAATTGGAATAATAATCATATTAAAATTAAAATTTACTTGAGTGATAAAGGGGCTAAATTAATTGAGAAATTTATTGTAAAATATTCTCAATAATTGAAAATTATAATAATTCATAATTATGGTAATTCACGATTATAATAATTCATGCACTGTTTCTAATGAGCCATTTACCCATGCAGGATGTTTTGAATATCCTTCTCCTAAAATATAAATATGTTTAGTATGATAAATTTTTTTTATATGTTTAAATAATTCTTCATAACTAAATCCTGGTTTCCAATATGTGCAACCATATCTCCAAAAATGTGATGTAATCCATTCTGGTTCGGGAATATTTTTATTAGGAAATAATTCGGTTAAATATTTCATTAAATACTTGATAATAGTTTTTTTAGATTTAAGTGAGTTCCAAAATTCAGATATATATCCATCCGAATAACTAATCATAATTAATCCGGATTTTTCATCGATAGGAATAATATATTTAATAAGATTATCAACTACCATTTTATTCATACCTTTAAACCATACATCACCATCTTTATTTGGATTAAATTTTGCATATATACGTATTAGAGGATAACCCGATACTGCATTTTTTAATAATTCATCATCACAAAAATAAGGTATTTTTGATAAATTATGTGGCGGAATTGTAAAATATATTTTGTTAAATTTAATATTTTTACTTTTAATTTCACCCTTTTTATTTTTATAATGTAATGATGCTGAATTATAAGTTTCTTTTAATTTAAAATCAACTAATTCACACTCTTTAATTATTTTAATTCCCATTTCCTCTAATTTATCAACTAATTTAAATACCAACTGATTTAAACCACCACTTAAAACACAAAAATCATTGTCTTTAGTATCAAAATCATTTTCAAGAGTAGTTAAAGTTGCATGAGCGGATTGCTGTAAAAACTCTACAATATACCCAAATGATTTATATAATAAATCGACTTCATTAGATTTTAAAATAGTTTGTAAATAGGTAATAAATGTATTATTAATTAAAAAATCTTGAGAAAATTGGTTTTTACTATTAAAAATAAATGACCATAATTCATTAATATTTTTAAATCTATTTATTTTATAAAACTTGAATAATTTTATATCATCTTTAATATATTCACCATTAAAAACATAACTCTTTTCTTTTGAAATTGAAAATAATTTATCTTTTAATCCTAATTCTTCTACTAATTCCATAACTAATTTTTGTTTTTTACCTAAACGACCAGCACCTGATTCATATTTATATCCTTTATATTCATTTGTATATATACGACCACCTATATAATTATTTTTTTCAACTATAACTGTATTTTTATCTTTAAGTTTATATGCTAAATAAAGACCAGTTATACCTGCACCAATAATTAAATTATTAATAATAGACATATTAATATATATATAGATTTAAAGTTATTGATATTTTTTTTATAATTAAATGGATTTAAACGATTTGTATCAAGACATTCTAAAATCAACTTATAAACAATTAGAATATATTACACCTTTGCACATTTAAAACGCCGATTTTTAACTATGCAAATTATAAATAATTTTTTAATGCTTTTCTTCTGTTAGAAGGTTTCTTATGATATTTTTCTGTTCTATTATAAGTTCCTTTAATTATATTTTCATACTTTTCTTTTGGTATATCTTTAATGACTTTTTCTATATTAGTTTTTAATTCTTTGTGAGTTAATCCTTCTAATTTATGTAATCGTGATTTCATCATGCTAAAATAATTTTCTATTGAATTTGTAAAATGTTGATAAAGAACCGAATATAATAATGTATTATGCTTATTCAATAATTCCTTTATTTTTTCATTTCTATGACTACTTGCATTATCTAAAATTATTAATTTATTTTTGTATTTTTTTGTAATATTTTTTTCTAAAAATTCATATAGTCTATCACTATCAATTCATCCCTTTTCATATAATTCCCAACCTAATACTCCATTATAAGAAATAGCAAATATACCTGTATATTTTTTGAATACTTCTTGTGATTGAGTTTTTATTACACATCTTTTTCCTAATTCACTATAACATTGATGTCTTTTTTGAAGACCACTTATAGATGTTTCGTCAATACATATAATGTCTTCTAATTTATGTTTTTTAATTTCATCATAAAATTCTTTTAATTTTTGATTTATATTTATTTCTTTACCAAATCTTTTTACAGGTTCATGTCGTATTCTTGTTATTTTTAATGTTATATTATTATCATTAATAATTCTGTTGATATGAAACCTACTTAATTCAATCTTGAATTTATCTTTTAATTTATGCTTTAATTCAGTCATAGTTATGGTTTTATTTTTATTGATTTCATCTAATAAAAATTTAACATGTTCTTTATGAACTTTATATGCTACTGGTTTTCTATTTTATCTTTTTATTTCACCTTCCTTTTCATATTTTTCAACCCATCTCATTAAACTTCTTGGACTACATTTGAATATTTTACATACATCTATTTGTGATTTATCACCAACTAAATAATATTCAACCGCAGATAATTTATAATCCTCGCTTTTATGTTTTGATGTCATTTATACTTAATATTATAACATAAAATATTTAAAATTATGTTATAATATTATTATAGTAAATAATAAAATGGATGAAGAAGTTAGTAAGTTAAAACTTGAAATAGAAGAACTTAAAAATAAAAATAATGAATTAGAAGAAAAACTAAAATCATATACCAATCCAACACGGAATAAAAAATATTATGAAAAAAATAGTGATATAGTAAAAGAGAAAGCGAAAAATTATATGGAAAAAATAAAAGAAACTAATCCGGAAAAATTAAAAGAATGGAGACATACTGCATATTTAAATCGTAAAGAAAAATTAAAAGCACATCAAGAAAATAAATAAAAAATATAAATTTAATTATAAAATTTAAAATAATTATATAATTAAAGTTTAATGCGTAAAACTATTTAAAAATAAAATATATAGTAATATTATATAGATATGAAAAAACCAAAAGTTAAAGAAAAGAAAAAAGATGAAGAGAATTTTGATTTTATGAAAACAAATAAGGATAATATTAATAATGTTCTAAAAGACAATAATATTAATCCTATTATTAATGAATTAGTTTCAAGAACAAATAAAATTGTAGTGCATTCTTACCAATTTTTGAAATTATATTTTATTCATTTGTTTAATAATAATCAACCTTTTCCAACATTAGATAAAGAATTTATTTGTGATATTTTTAAGGTAATTACTAAAAGAAAATGCAATTCAGGAGGTTATAGAGATGATAATATGCCTGAACAATTAAAGACTTTAACAACATTTTATAAAGAACATTATTCTAAAACAATTATTAAAGATGAAACACTTTATTATGATAAATTAAGTTATATTTTAGCATATGAAGCAATTGATATGATTACAAATATTAATAATAATATTCAAGAACATTTTATAGACCATCTTAATAAATATGTTAATATTATATTTGATGTTAAAAAACAGCGTGATGAAATAACGAAAGCAAATAAAGATAAAGAATTAATAAAGCAATTACATGAAGCACTATATGAAGATATAAATAAAGTTAAGAAAGATTTAGTTTCATTTGATACTTTAACAAGTAATGAAAAATACCATAAATGGATAATAGAACAAAGAATTAAATTATTTCCAAATAAAATAAAGTTCGAAGAAAATAATATTTATTATGAACTTAAATCAAATACACAATACTTTTTACATTCAATGTTTTATATTTGTAATGAATTAGAAAAACTTAATAATATAAAAATAGAAAAAGAAGAAAAACAAATAAGATTATTTAATGTTCTACCATTAAGGACTAATATAGTTCCTAAAAATATTTGTATTGATACTTGTGCGTTAATTAGTAATTTTTTAGGTGATGAAGCAACAAGTGAATATTTAAAAACATACAAAAAAGAAAATAAATATAATGAATTATGGAGTAAATTTTTTAATTTATCAAATAGAGTATTTAAGAAAGGTAAAAAATATACATTCAGTCATATGATAAGAACAGATGGTATTTCAATATGTATTTTATTTATTCGTGTAGATGTAAATGGTAAGCCATTATCAAAAACATATCAAAATAAAAAATGTTGTCAAGAAGAAAATATTAATTACATTGAAAAAACAAATATTACAGAAGAACTAAAAAATATGAAGGTAGTTTGTGCCGATCCTGGAATGAGCGATTTGTTATATTTTGGTTCTTATAATGATAAAAATGAATTAGAAACATTTAGATATACACAAAATCAAAGAAGATTAGAAACAAGAAATAAAAAATACAATAAAATTATTGATAAAGTTAATAAAGAAACTTTAATAGATAGTAAAGCTATTAAGGAGTTAGAAACAAGTTTATCTAATCTAAACTCAAAAAGTTGTAATTATGAAAAGTTTAAATTATATTGTATTGAAAAGAATAAAATAAATAATCAACTTTATACCCATTATGAAAAATCATTTTTTAGAAAATTTAAATTAAATGCTTTTACAAATACTCAAAAAAGTGAAAGTAAGATGATTAAAAACTTTGAAAATAAATATGGTAAGCCCAATAAAACCATTTTGGTAGTTGGTGATTATGATAAAGGTGATAATAATATGAAAGGGAAAGAACCAACAATATGTAAAAAATTTAGAAGAATATTTAAAAATGCTGGTTATAAAACATATTTGGTAAATGAATTTAGAACATCAAAACTTTGTAATTGTTGTAATGAAGAAATAGAAAAGTTTTTAGAAAAGCCAAGCAAAAAACCAAAAAGAAAAGGCGAAATAGACTTATGTCATGGTATTTTACGATGCAAATCGGTTAAGCATAATTGCGAAATATACCATAACAGAGACAAGAACGCTGTGCAAAATATGTTAAAAATAGTAAAATCTATATTTAACACTGGTAAAAGACCAGAAGTATTTTGTCGCAGTCGTTAAGACTTCATACACATTTCACGATGTGTTATAACCAAATTTTTACATTTTTGTATATTTTTTTGTCGTTAAGTCGGCGTTTTAAATGTGCAAAGGTGTAAAAATGTATGAAAACAACGAATATTACGATAGTGATACAAAATTTAAAATAAGTATTGAATCATTTGGATATGCTGCAAATCGCGAGGATTTAGGATTGATTAAATATATCGAAAATATATCAGGAGGTTATTTCTATAATTATGATTATGGTATAGTTTATTGGTCTGCATTAGAATCTGCGAGTGAAAAAATGCTTGAATATGTAATATATAAAGGTTATAATAAAAATGTATGCTATAATAAATCTGCTCAATTTGCAATTCGTGGTGGTAATTTAGATTTCTTTAAACGTATTTATCATACTGGAAATAAATGGTATGATAAAACTAGTATGGGTATAAATATATTTATAAAAGATGCATTGGAACATGGACATTTACATATATTAAAATATCTTTTTGAAAATAAAATATATGATTTTAAGAAAGATTGGTGGTATTTTGATTTACAACATTTAATTAAATTAGCATTAAATCATACGACAATTACTCCTAAAAAAATAGAGTGTTTTTATTATGTATTAAAAGAATTTATTAAAATATTAGATAATTCAAAAAAAGATTTATACAGCTATGTTAATTTAAAAAATCTTAGAATAGATGAGAATGATTTACCATTATTAGAATTAGATAATTTAGAAAATATAAATATAAATATATTGAAAAGTAAATATTTTATATTACCTGAAAATATAAAAAAATTAATTATTTAAACTACAATAATGTTTATATAGTATTTTATTTATGTATATTTAGTATTTGTTATGATTTATTAACTATCTGTTTTAGATATAAATTATATAATTTATAATTAAAATATATTTATCTATTTTTTTTTATATACTGGTTTATTGATAATGGTAAATCACAAATAAATTTTTTATTATCTTTTGAGCAATTTTCAATTGAATATTTATTTAATACTTTTTTAAAATCAATATATAAATTATTTATTTCATCATTTTTTTTAATAACTAATGTATCTGGTGATAAATCTTCATCATATGTTTTAAGACGTTCCCAATATACAACTTGTTTAGAAAATTTTTTCCATGCTTTAATTTTATCAATGAATAATGGTAAATATGATTTAGATTTAGTAATCCATTGATAAATAGAAACTTTACGTTCTTTTAAAGGTAAATGAGTATGAGAGTTTTTACGGATAACACGATATTGTAATTGTTCGAATTTAGCATAATTATTTAAAGGTTCTAAAATATGTAATTGATTTGCACCAATTACACTCAAACCTTCAGTAAATGCGGGATGCAATAATAAATATTGATATTCTTTATTTTTAAAATCATCTAAAATTTTATTTTGTTCATTGGTTTGTAAATTTGGTATAAGTATTTTAAATTTTAAATTTTTATCTTTTAAAAATTTAGCAAATAATAATAAACCTTTTTCATAAAAATTAGAATAAATTACTGTTTGTTTTTCGAATGATATTTTAATAATTTCTAAAAATTTGTCAGGTATTAGTATTTTATCATCTTGTTTTAATAATAAATTGCTTATTACTCTACCATAATTTAAAAAATCATCATTAGATAATTTATCTATATATTTACTTTTTTCTTTTGAAGTAATACCTAATAATTCAACATCATCAATACTTAATCTTTCATAGCATAATCTAATAAATATATCTGATTGTAAATTATTATATCTAGTATTTTTAATTATTAATTCATGTTGTGGAAAGTCAGAAACTTCTAAAATAGATAAATATGACCTACAAAAAGTATTAGTTATACCATAACTATTTTCATTATGACATATTTTTTTCTTTAAATTATTAAATAATACAGTATCATCTAAATTATTGTCAAATGCAGATATATATTTATTTATATCTTTACCGAGCTTATCCACATTTAATGTTTTAACTTTATTTAAATTAAAATTACTTGCTAATTTAGAAATTATACCTAATGTAATAACTAATAATACAGGTGTTATACCATATAACATTTCAATAGTAGGATTGGTAGCTTTTCCGCTATATAAATCATCATTTGTTAGATTAATACCAAAAAGACTCAATATTTTTTTATAATAATCAACCGCTACATTTTTATACATATATGTATCTGCAACATCTTTACCTGTAGCGTCTACAATTAAATTATATTCATCCTGATTTCCTGGATTTATTATTACAGAATGTCGTTCCCATTTTCCGGTTATAGGATTTATAAACCAACCATGAGTTCCACTATCTTGGATATCAGTAATAGTCATTTCGGTTATTCTTGCATTGTTTTTATTCATGTTCCACATTGTTAACCCCGATATAAATAAACTAAAATGAGCTAATAAAAAAGTCATACTTAAAAATTTATTACCAATAATTGGATTTAACCATCCAAAAAAACCTGATTTAATAACTGAAGTATCAAAATATTTATCTTCAAATATTTTTTTATTAAATGGTAATAGAGTTTTACCAGATACGAGATTTATTATATATATGATATCAAATTCATCCTGATAAAATGGAGTTCCTGTTAAGAAAAGTATTTTTTCAAATTCATATAATTTTTTATAAATTTTTGATTGTTCGTGTTCATTATAATTATTTCTTAATTCATAAATAAAATTATGTCCTTCATCAAATACAATTATTGAATCTACAAATGACTTAATATTTAAAAAAGCATCAATATTATTATATGTATAAAATGATATATTTAAATTTGAACCCAATTTATCATTTTCACTTTTCCAAGTATTAATAAGATATTCTGGACAAATAACATATAAATTATATTCTTTATATGTATTTAAAAAATGTAAGCCTGTAAATGTTTTCCCAGTACCCATTAAATGATTAATTAATAATCCTTTTTGAGAAGGTTCTATATTTTTTAAATAATATGTTGGAAATAATTGATACGGTTTTAAATCAATATTATATTTTATAGTATTTATTTTTTCAGTCACATTCTTAATATCTTTTTTACTAGGACCAAATATAGCACCACCTTTTTTATTTAATTTAGATTCATATTGAATAACTTTTTTAAATTGAATTGGTAAATCACATTTAAAATTATTATTTTTATTATAACATGTTTCTATTGAATATTGATTAATTGATTCATTAAATTCATTATATAATTCTTGTGTTCTATTTTGTCTATCCAAAATAATACTATCAGGTGATAAATCTTCATCAAAAGATGTTAATTTTTTCCAAAAAATAACTTGGGGTGAGAATTTTTTCCAAGCATCATATTTTGCAATAATATGTTTAAAAATTGAATAAACTTTTGATACCCATAAATATATCTCTACTTTACGTTCTTTTAAAGGTAAATGAGTATGAGAGTTTTTACGGATAACACGATATTGTAATTGTTCAAACTTTGAATAATTTAATAATGGTTCTAAAATATGTAGTTGATTTGCACCAATTATACTTAGACCTTCTGTAAAATCCGGGTGTATTAATAAATATTGATATTTTTTATCTTTAAAATTCAATAATATTTTTTGTTGCTCTTGATAAGTCTGGGATGGTATTATAAAATTAAATTTTTTATTTTCTTCTTTTAAATATTTTGCAAATAAAATTAAACCTTTTTCAAAAAAATTAGAATAAATAACAGTTTGTTTATTCCCAGATATTTTTAATATTTTTTCAAACTTTGCTGGAACAATATCATTATTATTAATTCTTAATGTTAAATTACTAATAGCTCGACCATAATTTAGAAATTGGTCATTATCTAATGAATTAAATAATTTAGAATTATCTATTGTTTTTGATATACCTAAATCATATATATCATATGGTGTTAGACGATTATAACATGCTCTCATAAATAATTCCATTTGAGCTTCATTATATTCGATAGTATTTACAAATAATTCTCTTGATGGAAAATCTGATTTATCTAAATCATTTAAATAGCTTTCACAAAAATGATTTAAAAAATAATTATCTGAATCAGAATGACATTTTTTTACTTTTAATTCTTTTAAAATTACCCTTGTTTCTTCAATTTTATAAATTGAAATAAAATCTTTTATTACCTTACCTATTTTTTTACTATCTAATGTTTTTAATTTATTTAGATTAAATCTATTAAATAATTCTGTTATTATTAGTAATACTAAAATTAATCCCATTACACTAACCGATAGTATTATTGGAACTACCCAAAGGTCATACATTCCTGGCATTTTGACACCAAATTTATCTAAAAAACTTTTTAAATACTTATATCCTATACTATTTTCTCTTTTATTTAATACATCAATATCATAATCTGCATTACTTGCTGCCAATGATAATCCCATTTCTTTAAAACCTGTATTCTTATTAAATACTTCATAATTTCTATATCCAGTTTCTGGATTTATAAACTCTGTATAATTATATTCATTTGTTCTCGTTATTATATTATCGCGCACATCAATATCATTTTCTGCTATTGTTGGGTCTCCTACATAAAAACTACTATCTGATAATGCTGCATTCCCTTGTGTTATAAATCCATCAATAACTAAGCCAAAATGAACCATAATAAAAGCTAAGGATGGTAATGGATTATTTAATATCTTATTCATCCATCCATAAAACCCAGATTTAATTTTTGATGTTGAAAAAAATTTATCTTCAAATAATTGTTTATTAAAAGGTAATAAATCCTCACCTGATACTAAATTCATTATATAAATAATATCGTATTCATCCTGATAAAATGAAGTTCCAGTTAAAAATAATATTTTATGAAATTTTTTAAAATTTGTATATAATTTATGCATTGTATCTTCACTATATTCATTTCTAATTTTATTAACCAAGTTATGGCCTTCATCTATTACTAATATACTATTTTTATAATCTATATTTCGATCTATAAATTTGATTACATCATTCATACCAACATATTCAATATCTACATCTAAATTTAATTTAGCCTTTTCTATATTCCAAGTATTAACTAAATATTCTGGACAAATTACATAAGGTTTATAAATTTTAAATTCATTTATAAAATTTAATCCAGTAAATGTTTTACCAGTTCCCATTAAATGATTTACCAATAAACCTTTTTGGTCTAGTTTTAAATGTTTTAAATAAAATGCAGGATATAATTGATATGAGTTTAATTGTAAAGGATATGTATTATTTCGTATATTTTCTAAAATTTCAGATTCTTTATTAGTATTTCTAGAAAATATTCCACCTCCATTTATTTTATTAAACATTTATATATTATAAATTTATATATTTTGTTGTTATAAAAAACTATGATTATATTAAAAATATAATAAATTAAACTTTCTATTATTATATTAATACGATATAATGGAAATTGATACAAAATTATTAAAAGAATTATGTATGATACCATCACCATCTAATAACGAAGGTGGTGTTGTTAAATTCTTAGAAGAATTACCTATTAAAAATTTCAAATTTAAAAAATCTAAGAAAAATGCAGCATGTTTTAGTATAGATAAGGGTCATGATAAAACAATTT
>JACCEA010932781.1_pt1 | contig 77375 bp, 84 predicted proteins | sample 7449851 | NCBI WGS metagenome assembly JACCEA01 (sample SAMN15323453, study PRJNA562643) | freshwater metagenome | isolation source: river surface water | place: USA:Blue River Watershed | collected 2017-08-18 | reverse complement strand
CTGGAGAGGTTCGGGAACTGGAGAGGTTCGGGAACTGGAGAGGTTCGGGAACTGGAGAGGTTCGGGAACTGGAGAGGTTCGGGAACTGGAGAGGATTTAATTAAATTCACAATTTCCAGTTAAGGAAATGCATAAGCATATTTCAGCCGCAAAAATTCCAAGTCTTTTTAAGCATTTTCATAATTTCCAGTTAATGAATTACATAATTAAATTTTGATATTTTTTGCACTATAGCCGACGCCTGCGGCATTGAAAATTTACAACACTATAGCCGGCGCTTGCGGCATTGCAAATTCATAGCACTTTAGCCGGCGCTATCGACATTGCAAATTCAACACTCTAACCGACGCTTGCGGCATTGCAAATCGGGCGCTAGCCAGACGTCTAGCTGTCGCGCTTTAGCCAACGCCTGCGGCATTGCAAATTCATAGCACTTTAGCCGGCGCTATCGACATTGCAAATTCAACACTATAGCCGACGCTTGCGGCATTGCAAATCGGGCGCTAGCCAGACGTCTAGCTGTCGCGCTTCGGCCGGCGCTATCGGCATTGTATTGTGAAACTTGGCGCGAGCGAAGCGAGCTAGCGGGTCATAGGGCGGAGCCCTATTAGCCAGTCGCGAAAGAGGGGATGGGGAGTGGCGTGGAACTCGGGATGGAACTGGACGCCGACCATCCAGGGATGTGATGTATGTTCGATCCAGATGTAATGGGTGTTGGTGGTGATGCCGATCCAGTCGGGGGGTATCTGTGGACATCCAAAGCGATGACGATATCGTTCCGTGATGCGGTAGGACGAGGAGGCATAGATGCGTGCGGCGATGGGTGGCACGGACTGACTGTCGGCATGCGTGGTGATGGCGCCAAGTTTCAAGTAGATGAGATCGCGGACGACGACGGGGATGGTATTGTCTTCGACGACAAATTCGGCGCTGGTGATGGATTCGTCGTTGCGGTGGCGACGAAAGCCTTCGACGACCATGGCTTGCATGCCGAGACAGATACCGAGCGTCGGCACCCCGCGCGCCAAGGCGAGTCGGACGGCATTGATTTTGTCGTTGAATCCGCGAACGCCAAAGCCGCCGGGAATGAGGATATGGTCGGCATGTTCGCCCGACGTTTCCCATACCACAGATCGATGTAACTCGGCTGCTGCGGCTTCGACCGCGGATTTCAAGCTCACGTAGGCGTCGGTGGCCTGCAGGTATTTGCCGGCCAGCCAGATACGGAACGGAGGTTGGGTCGGCGACGGTGGTACCACGACGGGAATGGGGAGAATTGGTGCGTTGCGAATGATGGATGCCGAGCGACACTCGGACGGCCAGAATCGTTGTAGCCAGGACGCGACTTGACGTCGGTCGGGGAGTTTGGGCACGCGCAGCACTGGATAGCCGATTTTGGCGGACCATTGCGCACGCATGTCTTCGGATAGCGGTGCGCCGCGCACAATGACGAGATCGGGACGAAGTTGGTATGCTTGCTTCAAATGGTCGACCGACAATTGGATCGGCCGCGTTTTGGCTTCGCCGTGGAATCCGGGAATGTCGGGCACGATGTGAATATGGTAATGCGGAATGTCCGAGAGACATTGATAGACGACGGCGGCTTCTGCGTCATGTACCGTGCCGCCAATTTCCAGCACGACATAGGTCGACTCGGCCTGCCAGGCCGCGAGTCGTTGTCGGAACTCGGCGCGCACATGTTGCAGCGTGACTGTATCGCCGCCGTAATACTCCGTGATCGTGCGTTGAATCACGTCCAAGAAGAGCCGCCCGCCCGTCAGCGCGTGGTGTTTTCGCACAACCAAGTCGGGCACAAGTCGTTCATAGGTGCCGAAATCCAAATCCACTTCGGTACCATCCGCCAATACATAGACTTCCCCATGTTCATCCGGCGACAGTCGGCCCGCGTGGAGATTCAAGTACGGGTCGAATTTTGCCACGGTAGTGGTGCGTCCGCCGCCGAGACAGTGTGCGATCGACGCCGTGATAACTCCTTTGCCGATCCCGCTGAGCAACCCGCTGCTTACGACGAAGAGCCCCGAAGGAGGGTGGGAGGTACGGGAAAGTTCCTGCATTTGTTGTGTTTTTGTCTTACGAGGTGTCAATCTCAGTTTGTCGAACAGTCATTTCCAAACACCATGCAGATAGATTCCTCCGGACAACATGTCTATCCGATCAATCGCGAATTGGACTCGATCATTATCGCGCCCGTTGCGAATGAGCACGCTGGAGTTTTGCGCATCAGTGGGTCGGTTTCGGACCAGACTCTGGAATTATGGATCGCACTGCTTCGCCAATACAATGTCCCCAATGCGAGACTCATGGTCGATGTGCGGAATCCAAACCTGCCCTTGACGGAGCTCTGCGCCCAGTTCCAACCCAGTCATCTGGTGTTTCCGCTCTGTCGGTCGGTGAACCCGCCCGCCAATGTAACCCGTTGGTGGATGCCGAGTATCGAAGGACTCATGACCAATGCGCGATTGCGATACAAGACGATTCAAAGTGCGCGCAATGTCGATCCCTCGACCATTTGCTACTCGCGCATCAGTTTCCCGAACTGGGAGGCGTTTCAAGAAGGCATGAAGCCGACCGCCGAAGAAGTATGGAGAGTGGTTACATCATTAGGAGGTAGTTACGAACATACATTGTTATGTATATTGGCCGATGGTTGGATTCCGTTCCAACCCGGCGATTTTGTAGACTATGTAGTAACTAATCATTAAGTAGACACAAACGCTTTGTAATCGGCAACCGACACGTACGGAAACGAGCGTTCGGGAAACATCGTGTTGTTCAGAATACCACCAACCATCTTCATGTGGTTGGTGGTTCCCGACCAATGGATCTGGCCGATCGGTTCGATTTGAATCGGAAACACGGAATAGGGTAACAGGCTGGCAAACGGCGAGGAAGTCAGACGAAATACCTCGAGCGGCGGGAGCGACCCCGCCGCAGATCCGGACGAAAACGTTCTCGACAGACGAACCGGGTACACAATGGCCTGTAGGCATTTGCCGCTCAGTTCGTGAACGATAATACTTTCCGTCACGGGACGTAATGGCGCGACCACGGTCGCCATGCGCACATACAGGGTAACGGCATAACTGTCGGACGTGTCCGCAATCACTTTGATTAACTGAAATCCTTCGCCCAGTTTCAAGGTGTGTATTCTCAACCAATATAACGAGGCACGCGGACGAAAGTCTTGCGAAAGGTTGACAATCACATTGCAGCCGGCGGTGTCGGGAATATTTGCGCGGTTGCGAAGAAGTTGCATGATCCCGTCGCGGGGCGCGTCGTAGGACACCGAGCGGGTGGTCACGTGTATGTTGCGGAGGTGAGAGTCCACCTGGGGTTTCGACGCATCCACAGACACCCAAATGTGCGTTGCGCGATCGTCGTCTTCGTCGTCGCTGTTGCCGTCATATTCGATCCACCAGGTCGTTCCTTGGTCAAATTCGACGCGCAACGTATCAATGTCGCCGACATGTTTGGTGTCGCCACAGAGTTCGCGCGACATCCACGAAGAGACATCGCTCTTGTCCAAGCTGTTGCTTTTCACACGGTACCACGGCGTTTGCTGCTGCATTTAATTGTGTTGGTTCACGCGTGTAATGCCATGTATTCGTCCATTCCTTCTGTATCAACTCCTCCACAATCATTGCATTCTTGAACAACTTGCTTCAAGAACGTGATCATGTATTGATGTCGTTCAACGGCCAATTGCTTGCAATTGCACTGCGGTAGATTCGGTAGAGGTTCGGCTCGCAATATATACGTTCCGATCCATTGTTTCCCGTGGGTTGGGAGTATCTTCCGTCCAACAGATTTGCAATTCATGACTTCCGTCGTTTCGTTTCCCCCTTTTAACAAACCGTCCCAGTATACGTAGGGTATATGTTTCTAACTATTAAACGATTTCCTCCCCACCACCAAAAAAAGGCGACGCAATGCAAGTGTCCGTGTTCTCTCCAACTACCCGCTACGTTCGGGTGGAATCTTCCCCAGGGAAAGCATTGACCTGGGATGGAAAGATGCTGCTGTCGGTCCAGGACCATCGCGCAACCGATGCCCGACAAGCCTTTTTCCTCGAACACGTCACGTCAACTCGGCCACCCACCACCTGGTGCGGCCCACCCATCCCTTGTTCGGGTCCCGACCTAGACACCTGGGATGGCGCAGACATAGAAATGCAATTGGCTTCCGGCGAGGACTGCGACGACGACGCAACAGTACTCGTGACCTTGCGTCCAGCCACCTTGATACCCACCACTCCCCAGGATCCCATCTTTGTCGGGTTGGGAGACGAAACAGACGGCACTTGGTCGTTGTTGGTGGCCCGCTCCCGGCTGACCATGTGGCGATGGAACGAAACCTTGCAAACCTTGCGCCCCAGTGCCTGGACCCGCGGCCTCAATGGATTGCGCATTGTCGTTGCGCGGTACCAAGAAGACCTGTCTTGGTTGTTGCCATACCGCCGATGGGCGCGCATCTACGACAAGAGCAATAATAATCAATCCGTCGAACACTTGCGGCGTCACTTCCCCGACGTCCGTACCTTACCCAACGTCGGCCGCGAAGGACATACCTACCTGATAGAGTTATTGCAGGCGCCGACCGAACCCATGGAATCACTCCCCCGTCGCTGGATCTTTCTGCAAGGCGATCCCCACCCACACAATCCCACTATTCGTCTAGCCCTCGAATTTCCCCACTTGCTTGACGAAGTGCAGTCCCTGTCCATCTGGTACGCAGATCAATCCCCCGTGTCTGCCAGTATCATTCATTATTTCGGCCGACACTCCCCCACGGGCTTTCGCAGCTTCGAATTTCCCATGACCCATCAATTCGACTCGCCCTTGTTTGTCGAAAATCCACGCTTTCTAACCTTTCTTCGATCCGGGATCGACGCTCACTACGGCGTCAACGCCCGTCATGATCATCTCGCGCAAGTCAATCGTCAGTGGCGCGTCCCCCTGCCCGCCGACACCCCATATCTACCCGCCTCCTTCTGCGGCATGTTCACCCTCACGCGCCGAGCACTGCTGAATATCCCGCGAGACCTCCTGCAGCGTCTTTACACCGGCTTGCTCAAGTTCGACGCCCAAGGCGGCTCTGCTGGCTACGTCCTCGAAAAACTATGGCTCGTGGTGTGTCGGCACGGGCAGCGTGTACCAGCGCATGGGTGAATCCGGACGGAACCCAGAACGCTTCCCGCGGAGTGAAAAACGCGTCGAGGTAGACAGGCCGGCAATCTCCTAAACATTTTTGAATTCCGATGCACCTTCGGATACTTCACCGCGCAGCCTCCTCCTGTCATGAGAACTGCAATTTGCGTTACGCATGTGAATGGATACAAATTCAATTACGTCTTTTGACATGTTAATGTCTGACATTTTCATAATCACTTGTCAATTACTTCGTAATTTACAGAAAATGGGCGGTGCGGTCACCATGATTATGACACAGCTTGCGCTGGAGATCGACGAGATCGAACGGCACAACAGATCACAATCCAAATGCGCGTGGCTCTATATGAACATAACAACCTGTCTCACGTCTTTAAGATGGAGATTTGTCCGTATTTGCGGGTCGTCGACCGCCTGATGTTCCATCTTGCCCTTCGATGCAATACCGTCCAGCTGCGCACGTATCTCGCCGAACTCGAAATGCGCCATCCCGACAAAATCAGCGCGGCGTTCCAAAACAAGATCTACGCATGGCTGAAACAGGTCTTTCAACACACCCAGTCGTATGTAGACGCATTGGATTTGGGAATCGACAATGCACAGGCGGATATCCTGCCGAGCTCGTGGCCGATCATGGATCGATTGTTTATGGATCGCGCAACGAATTCGTCGGATCATCCCGGATACAACTACCAGCCCTTCCTGATGGCGGTCCTGGAGTTTGCGCGAATCCCCGTCAACGACTTCAATGCCCAGTCCCTGTATTACTTGTCGCCAACCTCATGGTTGTGTTCGCGCGACCGACCTTGGGCCACCATGATGGTGCGCGTCCCCCATAAATGCGGCAACCACATCTACATCGAGGATACCCGCATTTATCGGGGCGAGCACTCTCGACCCTGGTTCGTGCCGGAATGTGTACGCATTCTCGAAATCGATACCATAGCCGGCCAATCGTTGGTGGACATGCCGCCTGCGCCGTCCGTCCAAATCGTCTATGTGTTTTGCGAAGATTCGACCGACGTCGATTCCGACGAAGATTCATGCACCCACATTTCCACGCGGTCATTTCCAAACCTAGATACCTTGCACGCCATCCACGGCGATTGCGATATCGAATGCGACGCCGACACGCCGGCATGGAGCAAATTGATTGTCGGGTCGAGTAATTCGACGCATGCGAGTGTTCGGATGAGTCGAGCGAACCCGCATTTGCGACAACTCTACATTTGGAACTGGACCGACGACAGCGACGACGAGTCGCCCAAGTTGCTAGACCTTCTCGTGCAGCACGCCGAGGTTCCGGCCCAGGTCACGATTCATCATACGGCCTATAATGAGCTACCTCAGTTGATGGCCGATTACCGCCACCAAATAGATAACCGTGTAGTCGCATTGCGTATTCTCATTTTATAATACTTAACCATGGTTTCGATAAAGTTAACGTACGACAACCAGTTCATTCCCTTGGAGTTGGGGATATACTACTACGCCGGTAAGCCGACACAGGACGAGCGGGACGTTCTACTCTTTAGTTGCAGTCCGAGTGTGCATATCTGTTTCCCATTGCAGCACATGGATTGTCAGCAACGCGGCGACGAATACATCTATCGATGGCAGTTTGAACATCATTGCACCTCGTATCAATTACCCGGCGGTACCTGGTCTCTAGAGTGCACACACGGGACGCCCATGCGTACATGTTTGTATCCAAACCGCAGTCTTTCCGCGCAACCCGTGCCGCGGTACCACCCACAATGGTACCAAACACTTACAGGAACATATGTGCGTGCAGCACCTACGGTGTATGTGATGAAATTGGAAAGTAATGTTATTACTCGCGGTATCATGGTGTCGGAAATGCCGGACAAGGTCTGCTGGTTTCTGAACAATACACCATTCGTGCAATACGACGCTTCCGTAATACAGCGCATTAGCGAACATTGTTATTACGCGCCGTTGTTTCCGGGAACCGATTGGCGCCAGTTATCCTGGATCGGCGTACGAGCAAATCGCCTGAGTCTGAAAGTCCAATTAAAGTTTCCATGCGCGCGTGCTCGTATGCTACATTTTCTCGAGGGAAATTGTTACACGGTAGCGGACAATGATAAAGTCTTGGCGCCAAACTACACCTTCAATCGACACCTCGGGACGTTGTACATGTCACTCGCTCACGTGCCGTGGTTGGTGAATGCTCCAGAATCTTTACGAAAAACACTGAACGGCCACCGCAACGTGTCGTTCGTCAGCGAACCCAAACCCCTACGCGCATTGTGGCACTACCGTGCGTCGCAAATGCATCGGGTCTGGATGACGCAGCTTCGGTTTCCCAATGCGTGTTTCAACGACGTGCCTATTGCATTATGGGACAGATGCGTCGCGGGATACCTATGTCTGCACCGAAAACACCTGCCCAAGGAATTGATTTGGTACGTCCTGGACTTCTTCGCGCTCACGATTTAGTGGGTGTTGTCATAAATGCGCTGGAACAGCACTTGACTCGCAATGCCGACCAGGCCGAACAAAAACGGCAGGAACGACACGCATTGACAAATCAAGTCGTATGACACCGACAGGATCGGAGGCTCGACCAAACACAACAAGACAACCAGAGGCAGACGCAGTCCTTGCATGACGGTCAACACTACCGGCGTAATCGTTTCCGGTTTCGTGCGATAGACACTACCTTCGCCGCATCCGGTAACCACGTGACACGTCAACAGGGTGCCGATTACGACGTGCAGACAAATGACTGCGCTCAGCGCCAGTCGCGGCATCCGACACCAGTCTACCAATTCCCATCCGACAAACGCAAATTCCAAGATCGCCAGCAATGCACAAACTACCATAAATGAAATCAATTGTAGCGTTGATTCCATTTTTCAACCGCGACGACGTCCGCGTGCAGCTGGACGGATCCACGCGCACGGTCGAGATTGCCGTCCGGTCCCAGTCCAACGACCCGCCCGTCGACGCGCCAAACTACCGACGCAAGCAGCAATTGGTCGGCCGCGGCGACTCCGTCGAACAATACTGGCAAATCCCCAAGTCTCTCTACGACACCTTTGGAGCCGATTATCCGTGGACCGTGGAAGATGTGCGCACGTGTCCCGACGCCGTGCGAATGCCGAGCCAACCTCCGTCGTTTGTGCCCCATGTCCAGGTCAAGCTTGCACACCACCAAATCGTGGAAGGATGGCTGCTGCACAGTTACACGTGCTCGATGGATCATCCGGACGCGCCCGAGGAATGGAGTCGTCTTTGGCAGACACTTCCGCTCGAACCCTCGTATCCCACGTTCTCGCCCATCCACGCTGATCTCTTTGAGGCGACCAACGCGGTGCTGCAGTCATGGATCCAACAAGGCTGGAAAATCACGTTGGACCGTGGCATGATCCATGTGCAAAGCTGTGCCTTGAGCGGCGCGACATTGGTCGATACGATGCGCAAGTTTCCAGATCCGTCGTATTTTTCCGCGGGTTCGAGCATTGAACCATGTGACTATTGGTTTTGGTGTCGGAGTCCAGACCGCCAATTGTTTGCATGGGTGGGTACACGCCTGTCTCCATGTTTTTTGACCGGGCCGGCCTATCACTGGCTGATGAGACATGCCGTGTGCACGACCGTTCCCGAACCTCCAGAGGGCGACTTTGTTCCGGAACCTCTTCACGTCCGGTGCGTTCATGAAAGTATAGTGTCATTTTCCGAGCCGTGGTTCACAATCAAACGCTATAAATCTTAAGAATGAATCAACAACTCATCTTCGACGCGTTGGTCGAAGGCGCTTCCCACGAACAGACATTGAGTGAAAAGGTCGGCGACATAGAAACCAAACTCGCGACAGTATGCAAACGCATCGCGGAGGCATGCGGATCTCTCGACGAATTTGTAAACAATCTCGAGCAAATCCACACGCAACATAAAGAACAATTGATATTGAACGGCAAGTTTTTTCGAACGGAGGAAGAACAGTATGCCTATGTCACCAAACGAGACATCTTGACCGGACAACCAAACAGCAAGGAATTGTTGCTCTTACGCCGCGCCGCACAAAAACGCATTTTCGATGCTTGGCGCCGCTTGCGTCAGGGGGTCTTGAAACAAATGCAATTGCTCGGATATCCCAATGTCCCCAATGATGTTGGCAAGCGAAGACAACCGGACGAAACAGAAGACCTCGTCTGCGTATTCACCATCGAGTATGACAAGGTGATGGGCGGCCGACAAGACTTTGTGCAGGAGAAAAACGGGAAACGATTTAAAATAGTCATAGAAGATGTATGAACCTTTAATGATTAAATGAACAATATCCACACGGGCAAATATGTAATGGACGTTGCGTCCGCAAACATTTCCGTAATGTCGACCCCATACATGGGGCGCCAATCATCAATCAATTGATTGAATTGTTTTGCGCCGCGAAACATTCCCCGCATCGACAACACATGTTTCACATTCCAGGCACGCAACGGCTGGTTGAATGCCACGGCGTCGGCAAACATATAATCCAACCGTTCGGCACGGGCCATGTCCCACGTTTCCAGCGACTGATTGAATCGCGCCGTATTGAAAAACATCGCGACGAAACACCGTACGCGCCGCACATCCCACGTCGCCAACGGCTGATCAAAGTTCGTGTGCGCAAACATCGTGGACATATCGCGCACCTGACCCACGTTCCAGTTGCCAATGGGTTGCTGAAACGAGCGTGCGCGACAAAACATCCCGCGCATCGAATCCACCTTGGACACGTTCCACGACGCCAGCGGCTGGTTGAATTGGCAGGCGCCGGCAAACATATTTTCCATGTTCGTGACGTTACTCACGTCCCACGACCCGATCGGCTGATCAAAGTCGGCGGCATTGCAAAACATCTCTTTCATCGACGTCACCTTGTCCACCTTCCACGACGCCAGCGGTTGATTGAACGACCGCGCGTCTTTGAACATCCGGTCCATATGCTTCACCGAACTCACGTCCCAACTGGAAATATCTCCATTGAAATGATGCGCACCCGCAAACATTCGTTTCATGGTAGTGACCCGTGAGACATTCCATCGCGACAAATCCGCGTCAAACTGCGTCTTGTCGGCAAACAGTCCGTCCATCTTGGTGACGGCCGACACGTCCCAGTCAGAAATCGGCGGGAGGGTATGTCCCCCCTCGCAATAGAGAGCCACCAGTTTCTGAATTGTCATATTGTTCACAATCAGTCGAATACGACCGCCGGCATCAATCCGCGCGCCCAGGGTGATTTCGTCGTTGGTCATTTAAAAAATGGTTTCGACGTCGGGCTGGCGGCGGATCCAGATCAAAGAACTCGCGAATCAGCGGATTGGGTTCGAACACGAGTTTCCACATGGCGTGCCAAAGCAGCAGCACCAGCGACAACAACGCCAAGATCGGGACAGTCCAGTGCAACATGCGTTTCAGACAAGATCGTTGTTTCACGCGCCTTCTGGGAGAAAGAATGACGGAAGACGACATAGCGCAGCGTTCGGAAATAGTTTATCATTACACACGACACTCCATGACCCAAAGCGGCAGTGGCGGGCAGGCCATCTCCAGCCAGCTCGCAAGCCGACTCGGGGCGGCGGCCGGCAACCATACCTTGAGCGACATGGAAAACAATGTCATCAGCACGGCCATGAAACACCGGGAAACCCTGAATGCCCTGTTGGCCTTCGTGACCACTCGGCTCGAACGCGGGAGCATGATTTTCACGGAACAAAACTATTTCGTGAACGACGATCGTCCGTTCGATTTGATCAACCGGCCGAACTTGAAATTGAAGGTGCAAGTGATCAACGCCAAAAGTGCGGCGCTGGAAACCATCGACGCCGTTAACCAACAAGTACTTCGATCGGACCCGGGCGGGTTCCTCATCCGCGTCTATTCGGACCTGAACCGCCTGGACGAGATCCGCGCCTTCGTCGACACGCTCGCTTCCGACCACATCCGCGAAATGCGGAACCAACTTGGCTCGCAGCTGTTTGTGTTCCAGCAACAACCCGCCCACCACATGGAAGGGTTCATGATGCAGTCGGACGGCAATCGCCGCCACATGCTGCGCACTGCCCGTTTCACCTTCACCATGAAGCCGTTCTACTCCACCACGAACATGGACAACATCTATGGCTCGCATTTGGACGATTTCCGCAAACGTTTCACCCGGTTTATGCAAGACCCCGAATGGTTTAAGAAACATGGCCAAAAACATACCTTGGCCGCGTTGCTCTTTGGACCTCCGGGCACGGGCAAAACCACCCTGACCAAAGCCTTGGCGAGCAGCATGGAACGCCATCCCTTCTTGCTGAATCCGTCGAAAGATACCACCGTGGCCGAACTGGAAAACTTTTTCTTCAACGGGCTGATCGAGGTGCAATTGCCCAACGCCGGACGCGACAACAGCGGCGCGCCCATCACCCAATGTCTGCAGATCCCGCTCGACCAACGTCTGATCATCATGGAAGACATCGACAGCATGGCCGGCAATTTGTTCTTGCGTCGCGATTTGAATTTCGCGACCTTGCAAGTGAATCCAAAAGGCGAAGTGATTGATCCAGTGGCCGCTGCCGCTGCCGTGGGATGCAAAGTCACGATGCCGCCTCCGCCAGCACCTACCTCACGGTGCCGACCTGCGGTTGGGGTACAGATTGGACACGACGCCCAAGCGATCCACGGGTACAACGGCAAACCCCTTGGAGGTGGTCCCGCCAAAGCCCCGAATCCGCAAATGTTGCAGGAATGTTTGCAAGACTACCAATCCTATTTTGCCGATACTAGCTATTTGTTGAATTTGCTGGACGGGATTACGGAGTTGCAGGGATTGGCGCTGTTGATGAGCAGCAACCAGCCGTGGTTGATTGACCCGGCGATTCTGCGCGCGGGCCGTACCGATGCGCTCATCCACATTGCCTATGCCAAGGGCGACATGGTGAATTCTCTGTTTGCGCGTTTCTATGATTTGCAGGTGGATCACGCCACCCAATGTTCGTGTCCGGAGACAGGTCAAGTATTCAGCTTTGCCAACTTTGACAAATTGGCCACGCCGGCCGATGTGAACGCGGTGTGTCACAAACACATGATGAATCCGGCGGCCGCGTACGCCATGCTCATGTCTCCGGGCAAGCGGTTCGAAGGGTCGCATGTCGAAGAGGTAGAACGATACCGCGTGCACTGTGAACGAGACACGCGCAAACGGGCGCGCGAAACGGCGCGTATGTTGGATGCAGTAAACGCCGAGGCCGAGAGTGACGAAGACGAGGGGAACCACGGCGCGGATGAACCGGTGACCAAGAAAGCAGCGACCGAGGACCTTCCGGCGATCGACGAGCAGCTGCCGCCACCACCACCGCCGCAAGACATGACGCCGTTGGTGCTCGCGGATTTGCCGTCGATGCAACACCATTTGTGACAGCGCCTATTCCATAGATCGTTGGGCGTTGGGTCGGCTTGCCGGAGCTTCACAACGCTGAAGCAATTGAATTGTGCGTAGACGATACAGAGTTTCGACAAACGTGCCGATCAGCGCGAGTTCGTGAACGGGAGGACGAACATACGGGCCGCGATGTTGGTGGACTAGACTGACGGCAATGCCGAACAAAAGATAGGGATAGAGCGTCATCCGCAGCGTCGACAGCGTAGTTTGTATTCTTCTTGGTTGCCGGATCCTTTGTGGCCGCACCGACACACTGCCTGTATGCGTTTGCGCGCGGGCTGGTAGGCAGGAGGATAGATAGTCGCCAACACTTGCGTTCGGCCAGTCACGGGTGGAAGCGGGTCGGCTTCCGTTCGTTGTAAATTTGAATAGGGTATGATCATACGGCTTTTTTTTAACATTTAGTACGCACATATCTCTCTACTTTATGCAACATACGATGATCTACAAAAAACATGATTTGCAATTCGGTCAAACTATCCATCTCAAGGGGCTGGGTGCACGTATATTTGATGTAGCCGGACGTGACGTCTTTCTCGAGGCTTTGCACGGGGTACAGGGTGAACGAATGCCATTCGACGAACCACCACTGCCCGTTGCTCAACCGCACCGCCAACACCCGAAGTGGATCGGTGTCGAAGCTTTGAATGCTTTGAATATTACCTGGGAGGATCATCATGGGAAACTCGACCTCGTGGTTGACATATTTGTGACTGATCGGGGTCAACAGACACGTCCGCCCGTCGCTCCGTGTCAATGTCAATCCTAACCCCGTCACCAGATGCGTCTGCGAGTTGTCGGTCAGGTGGGTACACACAGGTACTGGCTGCGGGACCTCCGGCAAAGGTTTGAGCGGTATGCATCCCGCGAAAAAGACATCCAAGGTAGACGGCGGCGTCGGGTGGTCGTACAAGCTGTCCTTCATATGAATGATCTGCGCATATTCGCTCAGTGTCTCGGTGTTCTGACAGCTGATCAGCTGCACGCGCCGTCGCGCATCATACTTGGTCAAGAGGATCGACACGCAGACAAAGATATCGCCAATGTGGTTGAACGACAACCGACACGTGCGTGGCGCGGCGTTTATTATGTTGTAGAGACTCATGGGTTCCGGCAGGGGCATATGTACCCCCGCGACCGGCTGTAGTGTTTTGAACATCTCTAAATAGATGTTCAACTTGTTTTGGCGGAGCTTGCCGGGGATCCAAAACCAGAGATACTGACAAGTGTACCAAGTTCCTCCTTCCCACGTCAGATCACACACAACGGTAATTCCGTGGCCACACACGGCATGATAGAACTTCTCCAGATCAAGCACTTGTCCCATGCGGATGTTCACGTTGACCATTGAGCGGGTACTGTGGATCCGGACGAGCCATAGCGGACCATTTCCTTCGCGAGTCCACGTTCCCGTAAGCTGCTCGTAACTCCCCTTGTCCAAACGCAATTGAAAATTGGTGTTACCATCGGCGTGCGTGACTTCGACGAAAAAATCACAACTATTCATTTCAATTATGACTTGGCGATTGATTCCCAAACTCTGTGTTACCCCGAAAATCCACATTGTCGACGGCTCAGTAGTCGGCCGACGATCGTTCGGATCGTCCTCGTGCTCCAGCGCCTACCACTGTGTATCCAACGATCATATCCTGTTTCGAAAAGATCTAGACCAAGACGACGTCTGGCGGGTGCAAGTGGTCGGCCGGTATCCCCAAGCATGTATCCAGACCAAGTATGGAGAACTGATCACCATCACATCGAGACACCAAAGGGTAGCTGTTCGCGCCGGGGATTACATAACGTTTGTCTATGATAGCGCTAGGAAACGACATTTTTTACGATTCCAACTTGTTAAGACTTAAAAAAATCATGTTTGCATGTTGTTCTTCCACCCCGTCTTCTTCTTCCATCCCAACTCCCACCCCCAATCCCGCCCACGAATTGTGGAGTGTGATGGATCTCACTGCGCCCGTGGAACCGATCTTGGCCACCTGTGAAACCTTGGCGCTGGCGAAACTGGACGAGGTGTCCCTGGCCGACGTCTGGCATGCCTTGTTTCACGCCCAGACTGCAACTACGCTCATCGAGGCATTCCAGTGGCAACAATTGCATTGCAGCTACTGGACGCTATTGGCGCGCGCGTGCCCACACACCCACGGGGAAGCCGTTCGCGCGCCGTTGGATTCGATCTATGCGTGGCGCACCCAGCAAAAACTCGGTCCTTTCGGGGAAGCCGCGGCGACGTTTCCTACCGACGACCAATGGGCAAGAATGTATTTGTGGATTGTGCACGATATACCGTTATTATTACAACAAGAACGGCCGAAGCCGTGATACAACTACAATTGAGTGAGGGTCGTGCCCAATACATTAATGGTATTTGTGAGTTTTTCACGTAATTGATTTGTCTTGAGACGATATTCGAATTTGCATTTCGCCAGCGCTTCCTCTTGTTCTTCCATCGCGCGTTTCAGCTGCGGCAACTCTAGCGCTTCGGTGAGCAAATGGTCGTTGTGTTTTAGGATTTCTCGGTAGATCGGCAACCAGGCCGCGTCGTGTTCCGGGATGACGATCAGGGTGCGTCGGATCACGATCTTGGTCTTCGCGCCCGGGACAACCACCACCCATGGGACGTCGTCGGAAGTACTGACCATCAACTCATGGTCGAGCGCGAGAAACGATCGCACACGATGATCTTCGGGCGGTGTCCACAGCTCACCCTCCACGACCACCATGGGTTCAATGACGGCCGCGGCGCATTCTGCGGATAGAGTACTGGGCGGAGGCGCTGTGGCCTTGCGGCGGAGAATGTCTTGGCGGATTTCTTGGTACAAGGCGTTGGTATTCAGCACACCGTCTTGGGGAGATACATAGTCGCGAATAAACCGTTTAAAATCGTCCAGGCGGTCGTTCACTTCCGCGTACGCATCCATGGCCGTCACCAGGACAGTGAGACTATGCCCTGCGCGTTGCATGTCGCCGTATAGCAAGTCGGCCAGCGCATCTAGGACTTCGCTGCGAATATCGGGACACACCGCCCAGACGGCGATCGGTTCGAACAAGAGTTTCCCGACCATCAAGGCAATCTCCACCGTGTACGATCCCACGCGATCGCTGTTGGTAATCACCGGGTTGATGACCAAATAACGAATGCGATTGAACTCGGTCTGGGCGTCCATGGTCAGGTAATGAATCCCGGGCGCGATTTGCAGCAAGACGTCGTTGGTAGGTGTGTCGACCACGCCAATGTGCTGGTAGGCCGAGGCCAGGGTTTTCGGTGGCGCGAGCAAGACGTGGGGACATAAAGCTCGCATCCAGCGGGCACGTTCCTCCATGCCATCCGTGAGTTGCTTGCTGAAGCTGAAGATGGTCATGGCGCGCGGCGGCAGCGGTTTGAACAGGGTCATATAGGCCTTGATCTCGGCGGTCTGGCTGATGGTGATCCGCATGTAATCTTGAATTTGCACGCCCAGTTTCGGGATGGTTGGTTTGAACAGCATGTCGGTTTCCTCTTCGAGGTCGGCCGACTGTCCACGCTTTGCGTTGATCGTGTAGATGCGGGTTTTCATCGTCGTCGGCTTCTTGTCGTCTTCTTCATAGATCCAGCCGACCGGGTCGTAGGTGAAGGCTTTCAAGCAGTCGAACCCACAGCCGAGTTGGTCATCGTTGGGCATTAGACAGAGCGCAATGATGTTTTTCAAGCCGACGCCAAACCCGCCGAGGATTGGACCGGAGGTCGTCCCATCGGACTCCTTGCTGGTATTGTGAAACAGGAAGGCATTGGGCAGCAGGACCGAATTGTAGTTGATCACCGAGAGGAAGAAGCGGCCGTCATAGGCCTGGAAGTTGATTTCCCCGGCGACCTGATTGTTCGCCAAGAGCAACACCCCATGATCGGTCGGCACGGAGCTCCATTGCAAGGAGGTGTCGGGCAGGCTCGATTGCACGGCATCGATCAGGTTTTGCGTGAGTTCGCGAATGACGATGGATTCTTGATGTTGATACACTTGTCGGTGCTTGTTGGGCAGACGTGACGGAATGTCGGTCTGGATCTTGCGCGCGCGATTTTTCGCATTCACGACTTGGCCGTTCATGTCGACCTTGCAGTGCAATGGTTCGCAGCGCTTGTGCTGCTTGCTTTCAGGAATTGGCGTCGCGGAACAAATCGAAAATTGCATTTTGATTGTGAACAAACAGTCGGCCGAAGCCGACCGGCGGGGAGTTGAAGAAATGCGGGAACATACTTAAGAGTTACAAATATACATCTACAGTCAACTGTGCGTGTCGTCGTCTCGCCAGCACGACATTCTCTTCCGAAACATACACGGGTGCCGCTGTATCACCGTGGGTAGGACATACATACCCGGTCTTGGCCGTCACCACCATGTCGCATCGGGTGGCCGCCGTGCACTGCCAGCACTTCCATTCGTTCACCGTCGGGGAATACCGAATCCAGCAGAAGCGACATGTGGATCGTCCGAGATTCATATGCATTATCGTGACATCGTCTTGCTGCACTTCCATGTATCCGTGCACGGTCTCGCGTTCGCACCGAATGCAATGGGCTGGGTAGTGGTCGGGATAGGACATGCGTACATAGCGCGGGGGCGCATCCAGTGTCGCCACATCCAGGACTGATGCCAATGCATGTGTGCGCACGAAAGGTTCGGGATGCAAGAATCCATCTAGGTCCAAGGCCAGATGCGAGGTGGCCGAGAAGGTCATGACCAGCCATCGCGGCGAGTAATATGCAAATCGCGGGGACACCCCGCGACGGTGATAGGTGTTGTTGTCGTCGTGGATTGGCTGCACCACATGTCGGAATCTCCGAGGTTGCTGGGTGTCGGGATCCAGCAACATGCCGGTCAAGGTCATGCCGACACCATCGGTCCACGGGCAACATAGCAGCAGAAGTCGGCCATACACCCAGACGTTGCGATGTGTACCCGAATAGGTGAGCACATAGTCATGAGAATCAAAGTTGCCAACGCTGTGCGGCAAAATGTCCGTGGCTTGGACCGTGGAAGTGTGGGGGTTCAACACGACCACGCCGCCGACCAACGTCATCATATGATTCCACAAATAGACCGGTTCAAACAAAAATACCCGGGCATGGTCGAGTTCGTCGAGTATCGCGTGATACCGGGTGTCTTTCGTCCCCAACATAATCACTTGATGTAGGTCGTTGCCACCAATCACCACATGGGGTTTGCGCACGCGTTTACGCGTCAAAACCAGTTGCAAGGTAGGATGGTCCCGGAACCGATGGTCGTGCAGACGTCGAAACGCCTCCAGGGTCGGGAGCTCGGTGATGGTCAATGGTTCCATTGGATTGTGGAGTTGCGGGCTCCCGACAGGTAGACGTCTCGCTATCGCGTTTTCGAAGACAGCGAGCGTAGGGCGGAGCCCTCCAACTGCGCGGTGAACAGCTGGGAGATGGGATCGCGTTTGCCGATCCAGGAGCGGACCCAGGGGGCCGCGCCGGCATGATTGCACACGAGACGAATGAGTTCCTCGATGACCCGTTCGATGGTCCATGGCTCTTCCCGGATGGACGAGACGACCAGATGACCATGCACGCGTTTGGACGGAATGACCGCCACACGTACGCCCGGTGCTTCGTAGACGTAGAGCGCGGGTTCGGTGTCCTGCATGGGCAGTTGGACGAGCGAATACCAGCACACGCCCTGATTGGCCAGCGCCGGCGAGTCGGTGAAGCGAGTGAGTCGAAACATCAGCTGGGTTTGGGGAAACTGTCGGCGAAGGGTGTTAAGATCCGTCGTGACCCGCATGTGCCATCCGTGCCAGTGCACGTCGGTCACCGGCCGGGTGCGAGATTCAATGATATGCAAGGTGTGGGACGTGGCCCACGACAATTGGTGTGCCCATCGTATGTCGCGGTCGTCTTCTTCGAAACAGTCAAATTGGTGAGCGGGGTCGGCCATCCACTGCACGAGCCATTGCTGCAGCGGGTCAGTAGAATCGGCGAGACGGTGAAGTATCGAGACGAAGGGAAGCGTGTCGGACGAACGCGGCCATTGGTATTCGACCCAGTCGGGCTGCACAAACCGCACGCGCAAGACGGGTTGGTGGTCCCGTTCGCAGAGAATGGTGTCGGCGAGATAGGACGTGGTGACGGGCAATCGCGTTGGGTCACATCGCCACGTCCACATGCGCAAGAGAGCGAACAACAGCTGCACTTCCTCGACGGGACGCACATCGTTGGGAAAGGACATTTGGTAGACAGAAATGATGGCGGGCATTTTAGTTGTGATTAAGTATTAACAACACATCGTTTGCGTTTCCTGCAATCGCTGTCGGAATCGATACTATTTCGTTTCCGACTCGTTTGTGTCAACACAGTATGCTGCAGGTATAAATAATACCGCATCAACAAGACATACAATTCGTCCATTTGCAAATAGTGGGCCGTCGATAGTGCAAGCGCGGCAAGTTTTGGCGTGGGTATGATTTTCGACAACCATGTCATGTCGGCGTCATTGATATGTTTACGTATGGTATCTGCGGTCAATGTCTCGTCGTTGTTCCGCAGCGTGTCGAGAATGCTTTGAATCTGGTTCCAGTCTTGTATCGTGATATTGGTCAGTTGAAACGGATCGACGACCTTATCGGTATCTTCCGCGGCGTCGTCGTCGAATTGCCGTATGACGCGGCACAGCTGCGCATAATCGTTTCGAATCTTCTCCCCGCTACAATCTTGAAAATTTACAACTATTTCCTGCATTTTGTTGTGATGTATTGGACTGATCAGGCGTGTGTGCTGTCGAAGGGAACCAGGGAGAACGACGACGCGGAAAAGGATGCCGTGACGTTTGTGTGGGATGTGGTCGACGACGAGAACGTGTTTCTCCCTCACGCCGGCGGAATCGACATCATGTTCCAGAACTTCCAGGCAAAAGCAATGGACTCGTCCGCAGTCATTATCGGGTATACGATCTACGACCAGATTTCGGCGGCCTTGGCGCTGTATCGATGCGTTAGCTTGTTCAAATGCGGACTGAATCCAAAACGCGCGGATTTCTACAAAACCAATTGGTCGATTGTCTTGCGTCATCGCCGCACGCACGCATTGTTGGAATTGGGCGATTACAAAGGCGGATTCGGGATTCATACCCCGTATTCCAGTCTTCGAACTGCAGACATGGAATATGTCCAAGACGTCGAAGCCTTGTGCACTCTGTTGGCCAAACCGACCATGACGGGCAACTATGACGGCACCGTGGCCGGACATGTAGCGTAACATTTAACAAACACCACACAGAACGAACGGGTAGGGTTGCCGTAGCGACCTCCCGACCCATGTTTTTTGCTTTCACTGTTGGTGGCACGCACCATGTCGGCAATGCCCCGACCCCATTCAATCCACTCGGCTTTCGATTGGAAGTCGGCATTATAACTATCCACAAACATCGGATCTTCGTGGACGGCGTACAGCCCGTGCACGACCTCCAAAAAATCGTGCCATTGTGGAGAATCGCAGTCGTGCTCGCGAATCAACAACCATTGCAACTGTGGCGCGGCGCGTAATCGATCGCGCAATCGACGTCGTTGCTCTTCGGTCATGTGATGCAGCACCATGGACAACACGACGGTGTCCACGTCTGTAAACAACCCCGCAGACTCCTCGGCGGTCGCGTCCGCGCAGGTAAAGGTCAGGGAAGGAAAGGCTTCCGCGGCGCGATGAATGACGGTTTGACGGGTATCCACGCCGCAGGCATAGTTCACGTTCCAATGCTCGGCCAATGCATGCAGCACCGATCCGTCATCACAGCCAATGTCCAGGACACGTCGCGGACCCCTGGGCAGCGCGGCCAGCATGGGTTGAATCAAGGCGCGCGCACGTTTGGCATTCGGGACGGAATCGCGCGGAGGTTCGGCGTTGCGCAAACGCTGATATCGTTCGGCGTCGGTACAGGTATCTGCGGGATCCAGCAATTCCGGGTGGGACACGCGCTGGCAGAGACGTGCATGAAATTCGGGGTGGTGCAAACAACGACGTAACGCCATGGAACAAACGATGTGTGAGGGGGAGCGCGCGTCGAGCAGAACATTAAAATGTTTTCCTCGATCGGCACGTTGCAGAGTTTTGGGAAATACGGAGGTGTCCGGCCGGTCCTGACACAAACGGAGGTCAATGCCCTCTTGGGGCAAGCCAACATCGCGCGCAACAGTACCTATGCGGTATCGCACATCAACCTTTCGGAAACCTTGCAGTATTGCGCGCTGTGCATTTACTTGAGCCAGTCGCTCCCAGGGGGCGAGACCCAGGGCGGGATCTGGGTATCGTCGGATGGCGGCCTCACTTTCAACAATACGTACACCGCGTTTGACACGTTTAGCCGGATCGTCATGTCTTCCTCGGCGCAGTACATGTATTGCAGTTGTGCCAACGCCGGACGCATCTACTACAGCAACAACTACGGGCAATCCTGGACGTCTGTGTCGGTCGGCACCAACATCTCCAGCATCGCCGTATCCAAGTCGGGGCAGATCGTCTACGCGACCGACTATGGAACAGGAATCATCTACCGATCCACGAATTACGGCGTGACCTACGCGTCGGTCCTGTCGATCGGCTCAAACAAGAACATTGCCAACATTGTGTACAAAGAGACGCTCAACAAACTCTTCTGGACGTCTGGGCGAGATGGAAACCTCTATTCCTACAATCTGTTGACTTCCCAGCAATCAAACATACGCCCAAACGGAGGATCCACCAATTGCTCGGGAGTCGCCGTCTCGGACGACGGGAAATATGTCCACACCATCAACTTCAATGTGGGTACGGATCAAGCGTGGTCGTCGTCATATAATGGCACCCTTTGGTCACCGACCAGCATCAGTGTCTTGGACGGATCCGCGACGTCGTTCAGTAGCCTGGCCTGCAGCCCCAACGGGAAGTTTGTCTACACCACGAATGGCGGCATGTCTGTCTACTTTTCCGCCGACTACGGGAAAACCTATTCTGCCACTTCATGGGCATCGGTGTTTCCCGCGGGCGGTCTGCGGTTATCCCTCACTCATGCTAACACGCGGCTGGTCGTATATTCCTCGGCTGGGTTTGCCATGTCGGTGACCGGCAAACTCCGCTTCAGTGTTTCCGGGACACCTAACGTCGATTACGTGACCACGACAAACGGATTCTACACGTATGTCGCGTTCGCCACGAACCAGACCTTGACGGTGTCGACCCTTATCAATGTCGTTCCCCTGCAAGTGTGCGTTGTCGGCGGCGGAGGCGGGGGTGGTATTGGAAACAGTACCTTGAGCGGCAATTGCAATGGCGGGATGGGCGGCAGCATGGCCTACGGGGTCATGAACGCGAGTTTGCAAACCTATGTGGTGACTGTTGGCGCTGGCGGTGCCGGGGCAGTGTCGACGTCAAACGGACTTGCGACCACGGGAGCCACGATCGGAGGCAATAGTAGCTGGAGCAACGCTAGCTCGGACGTATTCCTGACGGCCTATGGCGGTCATTCGGGGACGTGGAATACCAGTGCGGGCGGATCCATTACCCAGGCCAGCAATCCCAGCGGGACCGGAGGATCGGGTTCAGGGTTTGTGTCGAGTGCCTTTGTAGCAGGCGGTCTCGGCGGGAAATCCCAAGGATCCAATGGACAACTCAGTGCCTTGGCGGGAGGATCGGGCAACTTGTGTCCATTGCCGGCCTTTGCCAAATTCTACAACGTGCCTTTTGGTGGCGGCGGGACTGGCGGGGCCAACAACACGACATGTGCTTCGGCGGCTCCGTTCGCCGGTGGTGGACATTCGGCTCTGAGTCAAGCGGCATGCGGCGCCGTGAATGCCACGTACAAAAACGCGGTGTTGACGGGTGTGGCAAATGCGGTTGACGCGAGCGGAGGCAAATGGAATAGCACGGGCAAAGCCAACGACACGATCGGATCGTTTGGCCGCGCTGCATCTCATAGTGGTGCAGGCGGAGGATCTGCGCAAAGTCAAGGAAACGCCGGTAACGGCGGGTCCGGCATTGTGATTGTTGCCGTGTTGACGGAATATCTGTTAAGTTAAGTATTACATGCACAAATATGAAAACGGCACGACTAATTCATTCGCGACCGGTGTTTCCGCGGGCATTTCGACTTCTTCCATTTCATCTTCGTTTTCGTACAAGTTGGCCAACGATTCTTCGGCTTCCTTGGTATCTTTATGTTCATCGCCCAAGGTGCGCCGGAATAGGTCGACACAGGTCTCCATCATCGGAATCGCCTCGTCGACTCTGTCAAGCGTCACCAACACATCGGCCAGTCCCATCAAGGCCCGCCCCGTGTCTGCATGCTCTGTCCCCAGCACGCGACTTCGGACTTCGTAGCATTGTCGATAGAGGGGTTCGGCCAATTTCGGCGCGTTGCTTCGTTCATAGACCAGCGCCAAATTGAACAGGAACTTCAAGACGGTTTCGTTCTCCTCGCCGTATTTCGTCTTGTAGTACTGCCAACACTCCGTATAGTATTTGATGGCGTCATTGAACTTGTCCTGCACGTCATAGTGGTATGCAATGCGCGCAAGTGTCGACATCACCAACGCGTGGTCTTTGCCGAACAATGACAATCGACGATTGTAGCATTCGTGGATCATGCGTTCGGCCGGTTCATACTTGTGACTCACGTGATAGACTTCCGCCAAGTGATACATGGCCGTCAATACATCCGGATGGTTCCGTCCATGGCGCGTACTTAACGCTTGATAGGCTTTCAGCAACAACGCCACAGATTCGTCGGTTTTTCCCTTCCGCAAATAGGCGATGCCCAAATGCAACATGATCTCGGGGTCGAGGGGATGGTCGGGCCCGCAATCTGTGCGCAACGCAGACAACAAGTCTTCGGCCAGTCGACTCCCGTCGTAGTCGATGAGTAAGATGGACAACTGTATCGTCGCAGAGACCGTGGCGTGATGGGTCGGGCCGAGGAGTGCTTTTCGCTGCGTGACGCATTCTTGGTTATACGTCAAGGCAAGTTGTTTCTTGATCGGGTCCGACGATTGACGGTAGATCACGGACAGACATAACATCACACTCAACGTCGCTTCGTGTGGATCGGGATATAAGACTTGAAACGCCGCCTTACTGGCATTCAATGCAGCTTCGGCCGCGTCGACCTGCCCGCTGTATAAATAGACCAATCCAATCGCATACTGCAATCGTGGGGTCGACAAGTATTGTTGTTCGCGCAACAACAGGGTAAGGATACAGTTGCGGGCAGCAAGGACAATCACGTGCTGCAAAATCTCCACGTGTTTGTCAATCAGGGCGACCGTGGCTTGGGCGTCGTGTTGGTTAGCCGCGGAACATTGTCGAAGATCCAACCTGGCAAACAATCGATTCATGGTGCCGATGGGGTCGTGCTGCAAGGCTTGTAAACAGTCCTCCGATTCGTACATGACAAACTGCAATTTCGCGCGTCGGGATTGCATCGTGAAAAACATGTCCAGGACCGGCCAGGCGAGTTGCCAGGCCAGGGGTTGATTCCACGGCGAAAGCATCACGATCGTTCGACCGATCGCTTCAATGATCGCACGGGTTTGTTCGCTCCAGGTGACAAAGGTCACCTCGTCGCCGCTCACATGCATGTTGCGCGACCATACATCCACCCATACCACCGTCTCGGGGGGTTCGTCTTTCAATCGGTCGAGCACGGTGAGCACCTGCATGGCTGGCAAGACCGAGAGATAGAGATTGGCGACGTGGATGCCGCGATCGGGATCATCTCGCGCCAACAAGTCGCAGAACGAACACCGGGCAGACGCAGTTAGGCGTCGAAGGATCGTGTCCAGGGCACCAAACGTCAATTGCTCGTCGACCTGGATATCGTAGCGTCGCAGCGTCGCGGCGATCAATGGCAAAGGAATCCCGAGGTGCATTTCAATTATGGGTTGTTGTTGCGAGTGGGAGGAAAACCCCTCCTGCACTTCCGGCGGCCGACTCCGCCGACCCAAAGTCATAGTTAATCATGCCTTATCGTTTGATTCCGTACGGAAAGAACGCGTCCGAATTGGTCGAACAGACGATTCACGTCGACGGGTTGTGTTTCGGTCGAAACGAATATATCTTCCACGATGTGTTGTCGGTCGAAGACAAATTGTTGAACTATAACCATGCACGTATCAAGTTCGATGACGACGAGCGGTGCTGGATGCATAGCAACTATGACAGCGATGTCGTGTATTGCGATGGGGCGCGACTTATACAACAACCGACGTTGCTGGTTCCCGGCTCCGTCATTCACTTCACCTGCACCAACCAGAAATGGTATCAATATCTAGTCGTCCAATATACTCCCGAACTGGACATCGGGAACAAACCGTGCGAAGTCGAGCTGCGGCAGGAGTTACGCGAATACATGCGGTCGAAGGACAAAGCCAGTGTCACGGCCATTCGCCAAAAATTGTCATTGTTGAAAAAACGTAAATGTAATTTTTAAGAAGGAAGTTTCATATCCTTTTGAAAGACTTTGAATTCCCGCAACGACGGGGTTTGTTTGGACATGACATAGTGCACCCATTCCACGTCACAGACCGACAGGTGGGTCAGATTCGGCATCGCACAGGGCGGCGGGGCAACACGGTCGCCGGAAATGGAAACCCGCTGCAGATGCACGGCGGACTCCCATGCCGTGACCTGCAACACTTGGGATTGCAACACAATATGCAATTCGCGCAATGATGGAAAGTTTCGCAGATTCAGCGAGTCGTCATACTGGGTCAAGTGGATGGTCAACACTTCCACGCACGGCCATAGGATACTGGAACGGTCTCTTTGGGATGAAAGGGGAATGGCTTCCCGAAGACACAAGTGGGTGACGGAGGGCCAGACTCTCACACGATAACATTCATTTAGATCGAGGTGAGTAATCGCGGGGGGAGGCAAATAGTCATAGTCGACGTGCTGAAATTCACAATGGGTGGCGTGTTCAATCAGCCATGGATACTTCTCTTCGTCCGTTACCACCGACTCATTGATGCAGTCGGGCATGATTCGCGCGATTTCAAACCAAATCCAGGCATTGATGCCTTTCACGTCGTCGTGATACCGACACACCGGGAGTGACTGGGATGATGGCGCGTTCGGAAGGTAGGTTGTGCGCAAGGTGTTCACCAGATCGACATAGGCGCGGGGTTTGCGAAAGGCGCGTACCAGCATTTGCGTGACCCAGTGCATTGGGGTTCCAAACCAGTGACAGATACAGACCGCCTCATTCAGGGGAGAGGGAATGGTGATCGCGACTTGCAAATAGAGTCGCTCTGGCGCGGTGCACCATATATAATAGATATGCAAGACCACATCCGTGGGAAGAACCGCCAACAGCATTTAGGTTATGACAATCCCCAACCAGTTGTAAATCTCGCGTACGAGTTCGTCGGGCAATTGTTTCCACGCGGGAATTGGCTGGTTCATGATCAGTGCCATGTCATGGGTGCGCAGCATGTCGCGCGACGTAATCTTTCGATGCACAATCACCGTTACGCCGGCCACACGTACATGGATCAGCGACCCTTGTTGGCGAAGACGGGTAAACATATGGGTCTGGAACGGGATGCGGTTCGGGAGTTTCCAGGAACTCAGCTCTTGTCGAAACGCCTCGGCGTTGTTAAACATATATTGCATGCCAATCATTTTGCGCGGAAAATGTCGCGCCCAGGCGGCTAATGGCTGATTGAACCGCGCGGCGTTTTGAAACATACATTCCGCCGAACGAAGGGAAGATACCTTCCACGCCCCCAAAGGTTGATTGAATTCATTGGTATCCGCAAACATTCCATTCATCGAACGCACGCGCGACACGTCCCATGTATCCAACGGCTGGTTGAACAACCATGCCCCTGCAAACATGCAATCCATTGTATCTACCCGCGATACGTCCCAGGACGCAAGGGGCTGGTTGAATGTCCGTACACACGCAAACATGGACGACATACATCTTGCCGACGACACATCCCATGAATCTAGAGGTTGGTTAAACTCCGTGTATGCGAACATGTGCGTGAACCCGACCACGCTCGACACGTCCCAAGAATCCACCGGTTGGTTGAAATGGAAGGCGTTATGAAACATGTAATACATGTTGGTAACCCGCGAAACGTTCCACGACGCAAGCGGCTGGTTGAACGAATTGGCATGACAAAACATTGAATTCATGTCGGTAACCTGTGAAACATCCCAGGAAGCAAGCGACTGGTTGAATTTCCGTGCACACCGAAACATGCATTTCATGTTGGTCACCTTCGATACATTCCAACTGTCCAACGGTTGATTGAATTCCGCGCACCCCGTGAACATTCCCTCCATGCTAGTTACGTTGGAGACATCCCACGCCGACAAATTTTCATTGAATTCGCACAATTGGATAAATAAATTATCCATGTTGGTCACTTCCGACACATCCCACTGTGAGATGGGATGTTGTGTAGCGAATGCTGCCAACAAGGGTCGGTCGGCATTGGTCCAGCCGTGAAAATGCCAAAAGTCATATTTCCACGGTAAGAACAAGTGATGCTTTGTGCCGAAATACCAAGCCGCCACCAACGGCCGGATCATGGCATCGGTCACGCGTCCGCGAAATTCCGTCAACAACGAATTCATTTATGTAGTTACAGTGTTAAAACAACAATTTTCTACGTCTAGGTTGGGGCGGGACTACGGTCGCAATCGGCACGGCAACCGGCACGGCAACCGGCACGGCAATCGGCACGGCAATCGGGAGGGTTGTGGCTCTCGCGGTCGGAAGCGGAGGCGGCGGTGCATCCACGAGCGGCGCAGCAGGCGTGATGGAACGTTTCGACAAAAAGGCCACGGCGCGGTCGACCGCGTTGTGCTGGTCGAACGAAATCCAAATCGTGTTGGTCGAATATTTCGCCACCACCTTTTCGGTGTTGAGCACATGTGTGTCGTCTTTGACATCCTTGACAATGCAAAACACGACCGAGTAGATTCGATCCTCCGTGTCCGCCGGCACTGCGGCAAGGGATTTCGCCAACGACGCCGTCATGGTATCTCCGCCGTCGGTGAGAACGAACGCGACATGATGTTCGCGCGCGTCTTGCGTCGGGTTCTTTGCGGCCGATTGCTGGATCATGTGATCGATCATGCGGGACAGAAAGGTGCCGCCGTGCATGTTTCGTACCTGTTGATCAAACCGCTTGACTGGAAATCGAACTTCGGAAAAGGTCGCCAAGAATTCCATGTATTTCTGGCGGAACCACGCGTAGCCACAATACTGCTCCATCGCGGCTTCGTGCACACACTCGGGCGTTTCCACAAACGATTTGCTGCTGTTCGCCACCATGTGTCCGAAAAAGCCAATGCTCGGGGTAGGATCGCTTTGTGCGTAATTGAAAATGTTCATCAATTGCCGCAAGGCATCCATATAGACAGTTGTCACTTGCTCTCCGTCTTCGTTGATGGTTTGCGGCATATGCAATCTGTGTTTCGTGTTGGACGATGTCATGTCAATGTAAATCCACCCGCGCAATCGCACGCGTCGTGTCAGACTCGCGACCACCACATCCACATCGTTGGCGGCAATGAACGCAGGTTCGACGTGAAGATGGGTGGGTGCGGCAGCGGCGGCATGCTGTGACCCATGATCGGCGACGACCCCGGGCATTACGGCGCGCCGAGTACTGAATTGTTTGCCCGTGATATTGGCTAATACCCGAACGGTCACCTGATCCAGATAGGCCGGCGGCGCCTGGCTGGTGTTGAACAAATCCAGCACGTTAATGTCATACGTGTACTTCTTGCATTGGTGCGGACACTCTTGTGATCCGAGTAGCGCGGTCACGGTCCAGGCCAGCTCGGTCTCGGGACGTTCGGTGGTGAAACAAATCGGCACCAATCCATTGGTCTCGGTAGCGGGCAATACCTCCCGCGGCGACGTCTTGGATGCCGCCGCGATGGCAATGTTCGCGCGCAAGTTGTAGGTGCTGCTGAAATCGAAGTAGACAAAAATGTAATACATTTGATTGTGTTGTGCCGCCCACCCACCCACTCACTCGCCACACCCCCGCCTGACGATTCAAGATTTGTGGGATGGCACCATCAAGGTTCGCACGCACAGCAAAACACAATCAAACCCAAAATGACTGAACAATTTGTCTTGAACGGAATTCTTCCTAGCGCCGCCTGTGAACTCGCGAGCGTCGTCTATGTGCCCAACTACCCCGTCGAATACTTCGCGAACGTCAACGATCTCGAGTATACCAACCGCATCGATCGATGGTTCAAAGGGAAAATCCCGCCCACGATGGTGCAGGTCGACGCCTTCCTGTTCATGATTCTGCACGAGCAGGAAGCCTATGGGATCTTGAACTTGGCGGCCCGGTGCATTGTCGAGCTAGACCGTCAGCGCAACGTGTCCCGTCCCTTCCGGATCGTCGCGGCCTTGAATCGAAAACCGACCATGGTATCGACCCGGGTGCCTATCAGCAACACGGAGACGTGTTTCTGCGATTGGGCCAATACCTTGGCGCGATCCGAGTTTGCGTTGCGATACACGGCGTTTCGCAGCATCTTCACGATGGAACAGATGTTTGATTTCTCGCTCTTGGAACCGCGCAGTGAAGCCGATTTTCTCACGTCTACCATGAATCCCGGCATTCCCGCCAGTTATGTGCGCACCGAACAGGGTCATGAGTTGGTCGGGCTCGCCAAACTCCTGCATATTAGCAACCACCGACAATTTGTGTGTCACGTGGCCAGTGTATTGGCCGGTGTTTCGGCAAAGAATGGTCTAAGCGAATCCGCGAGCAAGAATGCCGTGACCAAATCCTTTTCGGTCGACCGATTGGGTACCTACCGCCAAACCGATGCGGAGAGTCGCGACTTTGAGCAGCGGGTATTGAATCCGCTGTTGAATCGATCGAATCTCGGTACGGCCGCGCAGTACACGGGAGCGTGGCAATGCTACACGTTGATGTGTGTGGACAGCTGGTTCACGCCCAGCGGCGAGTTTTCGATGCATCATCCGTTTGCCCACTTGATTCGCAAATGGTATGAAGGCGACAATTTCCTCCATCGCCCGATCAGCAACATCACGATTTTGGCAGTGACGACCAATGACAAGAAGTGTATGGAATTCGAACGCGATTCCGTGAGTGCTGTGCCCAACATGCCCGTGAAAGTGATCAAGGCGCCCAAGACGCATTTCGACATGGCCGAGGAACCGCAATACAACGCCCAATGCATTGCGCATTTCAAAATCCGCGACTTGAAGTTCAAGACGGCGGACGACCTGTTCAATTATTTGGGCGCGTATGTATTTGCCGTGCTGATCGACGACACCATTCTCGAATGTCCGTCCTTGCAGAACGCGCCGGGGGTGACGTACAAGCAGATGAAAGACGCCGAAGTGAGACGGGTCAAGAAATTGTTGCCGGAACACGAGCGCGACCATGTGAACGTTACCGACCATGTGTTCAACATGAACACGTCGAAAATGATCGACGCGTTGTGTTCGGAATTTGCGGCCGCAGTGCATTCCGATCCGTCGAAGCTGCAGGATCCGTCCATGTTGCAAGCCAGAGTCTTGTCAACACTAGGGTATCCGAAACTGGACAATATGTGGAACGCCTATTACAACGCGGTGAAGGATCTGGATATCAGCGACCCGCGTCACATTACCCGCGCGGTCAAGCCGACCACGGTCTTGGCAGGTCTCGTGTTTGGCGTCGGTGGGATGATCGTGTACAACATTTCCTGTTCGGTTCCCGCAGTGGCCGCGCCACCCACGCCGATCGAGAAGTGGCGAGAATCGATTGAACTCCCAAGTTTTGGATGGGATCGGTTGGTGATCTGCATGATGAAATTGGTGAATGGGATCCCGGTGCCGTTCTTGGACAATCGCCAGAGCATTCAAGAAATCGCCGAGACAAATCCGCAGTTGTTGCGCGACATTAAACCCCGTGGTGTTGCCTTGTATCAATTGATGCAATACATTGCCATGTTGGTGTCGAGACCCGTGCACGACGTGGTCAGTACGCTCATCGTTACCAAGCAAATGATGGAAGAAGATACCGCGCGACACGAAACCAACATCATGGAATTTTGCAACCTCGCCGGTCAAGTGCAAGCGTATGACTTGATGGGCCTTGAGGACAACACTATGTAATACTTAATTTCGCTTAATTTCGTAATACAATTTGTTACGTATAGAATCGTGTATGATTGGTAGGTTCGACACTATCGTTCTAACAGTATATAAACTTATATCATAATCCACCCAATTCGTCATCAATACATAGGCAAGCCTCAAGTTTGGGAAATAACGAAGGTCAATCGAGCCACTCCGTGAATTGACGGTCAACGTTCGCACCTGTGGACAAGTCGCTCGTTTCATGTATTCCCCGGGAGGTGAATGTTCCAGCGTCAGGTGTGTCGCCTTGGGAAACAATGGCGCATAGCGCGGCCAGTCGTCGATCGAGCAGCAGAGAACATTCGCGTGGCTACACACCCAACCATATGCCTCTATTCCCGGCTCCGCGCGAACCTTTCCCAACGGCAACACATGAAACAGCTCGCACAATGCGACATCCCATTCAACATCTTCCTGATCCCGGAGCGACACATGCTCATTGTGTGTCAAATGCGCAATACGTTTTCTACAAACCCGCGCCCAGCTCGCCGCGTTCGTGGCTCCGGACGGAACCGTGAGTACATACCGCACCCAGAACGCTTCCCGCGGCGCGAAAAACGCGTCGAGGTAGACTTGCACACAGGCCGGCAATCTCCTAAACATTTTTGAAATGAAGCTCGACGTTGTGCTTCTCCAGCAATTGATGGAATGTATCCGTCGCGGCGTCCAATTCCGATGCACCTCCGGATACTTCACCGCGCAGCCTCCTCCCTATACCGAGGTGGTCTATCTCTCCCCGTGGTTGACGGAACAACCGCCCGAGGCATTGACCGCGATGACGCTTGACCAACTCTATGAATTTGGCGCCACGCGCGAACGTACAGAACGCAACACCCGCACCTTCGGCTATTGTCTGTTCGACGGGCACACAGTCGTATCCGTGCCGACGTGGGATGTGGAGGTGGAAAAGCTGCTGAGTATGTATTTGCGATACTTGCCGCCGCGTACTCCGGCGGCCGAAGCCGACGATCCTCCCACCTTCTACACACTGCCGTGTCTGCGCCAGATGAAGGACTGGGTCGACAATGGCTGGACTGTCCGTATGCATCCCGACAACATGATCGAAGTGGAAGTGCAAGCGATTTGCATTCGCGGTCTTCCTCCCCTAGAACTCAACATGCGCCGCAATGTTTCCGATATTGACGAAGACCTTGTCGTCGAGACCTACTACATGCGCGACGGGACGGCGCCACAGTCAGAAGACCGATGTATGTTTCGCGCGGACAAACACACCCCCGCTCGAGATTTGTGGCTGCGCGACAAGGTGCGCGTTCGATATGCCATGATCCTGGCTGGCGCCGCCGCAGTGTTGGAGCCCGATCCCGACGTCTCCTTTCTCGGGTATGTGGTCGATGCCGCCCGGAATGGCTACATTGTGAATGGGAAATTCCCCATGAACGTGTGGATGAATCAACAATCTTAAGAATTAACGACTATACATATTTCTACAACATTCTCGGTCCACTGTTGCCACTGTCGATCGTCGATTTGGGTATGGATCACATCAAACGTTCCGGCATCAATCCACGCTTGGTCTTCGCGCCGCGTCAGATATGTCCACATGCCCTTGGCGTTTTTGCGGTCCGGGATCCAGTACATGCCGCGCGCGACTTGGGCGACGAATCCGGAATACGCATATGCATCGATCCCCGCGTGTTCACCTATCTCCTCGACGTACGGACGCACGATTGTCGTCGGAGGATCGCCACGTCTCACTTCGTATTTCGTGCTATTCGATTTTAACAGCGTCCATTCTTTGCTTCGACTCGCCAGGAATCGATCGGCAGGAACTTTTGCGAGGCGAACGCAGGAACCTTCGGCGACGACCAACAACAACCATTTCACAATCATATCAAATGAATTCGCAAGTGTTATTATCGACGCAACAATCTCAGTTGGTTCAGTACGACGACGACGAACTCACGTCGTTGTTGCGACGCGTCGAAGACCAATTGCCCGAGATCAAAGAGCAACTTATCCACGACCCCGAGTTCAAGATGGGCACGAAGAAATGCGTGTCGCACCGCGCCGTGGGATTTTTCAGCGACGAAGTGAAAGAGTACAATTATTCCAACACCCACACCCAAGCGAATCCAATAACCAAACCGCTCGCCGACCTGATGCACAGTGTCAACGCCAAGTTACAAACCAGTTTCAACGGAGTCTTGGTGAATTGGTACCGCGACGGCCGCGACAGCATCGGTATGCATCACGACAAAGAGCTGGAAGTGGATCCCACCGGAAAAGTCGCCATGGTATGTTTTGGCGCCAAACGCGAGTTGAAGTTTCGGCCGTATGTGCCCAAAGCCGCCAAAGCGACCAAAACAACCAAAAAGACCAAAACGACCAAAATTCTCACCGAGCCCGGATACCTCTATTGCATGGAAGGCCAGTTTCAGCAAGAATTCAAGCACGGTATTGACGCAGATCCCACCGTGACCGAAGAACGATTGTCCGTGACATTTCGGTGTCACCGCAAAAAACCAACACGCGCAACACGCGCGAAAAAACAAACATAGATATTGTATGTATGCAAATGTAATATTTAACATGATTGGTATTGATGAAGTTGGTCGTGGGTGTGTCGGCGGACCCTTGGTCGTCGTCGGCGTATATTTGTCTCCCTTTGATCTCGCACGTCTTCAATCCGACCCGTCGAAACCCTGGATCGGCGACAGCAAACGACTTCGACGCCCCGCCGACCGCACGGCTGCCGTCACTGCCCTCTGGGACTGGTGTAGGGGTGGAACCCCTACGACCCCGGGTAAACAAGCGGGCGCGGAGGCATCTGCGGGATCAGGTGTGGAGCTGCATGCGACGGTAGAAGGTTCGGCGGTACCGCAAGATCGATTTCATCCCGAATATTCGTCTGGCGTATTTGGCAACGGAAGTCGATACGAACGATGGATCGCCGAATCTGAAGAAATCGATGCCGACAACAATATTCTCAACACCACCATGCGCGGGATGAACGCCGTGCTCCGACAATTACTTCAAACAACCACCGCCGAGGTCATCGCGGTCGATGGGAATCGGTTTCGCGCCGAGCCGGATCTCGCTCATGTCGCCGTGCAAACCGTAGTTGGCGGTGACGCAACCAACGTTGCTATTTCCATCGCTTCCATGCTGGCGAAAACCATTCGCGACCAATGCATCGACAACGTCGCCGATCGATTGACCCTGTATGGCAATCTGCGCGACCACCAAGGATACGGGACCGCAAAACACCGCACCGCCATTGAACTCAACGGCTGGGTACAGGGCTTTCACCGGTATTCTTTCATGCGCAAGTGGAAACTATTTCCCACGCCGTCGTCGACACTCGCGCAACAATCACAATAGAATGTACTTGATTATTATTGCGTATATCATTCTCCTGCGCGACCTCGTCTTTACGCGCCTTTGTCCTCCCAAGCGACTCTTGATGCTCGTGATGTCGGTACTGATCCACGCCGACGTCTGGTGGGGCTTCCTCGGCGTCTTGATCGTGAAGTTCACACCCGACTACGAAATACGCGAGCTTGTGTTTCCCGCGGTGATTGGCGGCGTGATATGGGTAATAGCGGGGATCCAGCAGGGATACTGGCACGCGGATCCACCGGTCCGATGGATGGCAGATGTGTTTGGCTTGATGTATGTAATGATCGCGACCGTTATGATTCGGGCGTATCGCGAATTGTGGTGGTGTGCGGAGCGCCGATCGCGTGTGGACGAATTGTATCTCTTCCTCTATGGCGTATGTGCGGCCGTGTATGCCTGCTCGTTGTTTGGAACAGGGGCGGTCGGTCCCGCCGAGATGTTTGCGGAATGCACTACCATCTTGTTCGTGGCATACCTAGGGATGTTGTGTTCGCGCGGCGGCGTTCCCGGGCTGTTAATCTTGGGCATTATCGCGAATCATAAATATATTGAAAGATGCTTTATGCGTTAGCCCCGTTCGTCACCCTGACATTATATATCGTCTATGTGAAATCGATCGACGTGATGGTTCTCCTCACACCCATCGGTTCCGTGTTTATTGTCTGGGCGATGCAATTTGTCTACGAACGTTCGAAGGAGTGGCAACGGGTGGTCTATGTTGGATTTTGGTTTTTGTTATATGTGTTAGTGTTGTTGCTTCCGCGAGACGATTCAACCGTCGAAACTCGTCGAAATTTTTTTCTTTATAATATGATTTTAATGTTATACTATCCAATTTTTTTCACATGTTTGTTCAGTAGTTAAGATTAATCAAACAAATCATACACATTATCTACATTGTTTTGTGCGACAATTTGCGGAGGATATGCCGGACTTGTGGGGGAATATGCCGGACTTGTCGGCGCAGTCGGCGCAGGCTTGATGGGCGCTGGAATCCGGAGCGCTGTTGGTACTACTTTTGCGACATAGATAATGCGACGATCTTTAGGTATTTTCGGGGCATTATCTTTAACATCGTTTTCGGCCCCCAACGATTCCAGCATACGCTTGGACCGATGATCCAATTCCAATAATTCAAATTGTTGATTCCGGTCGGTCTGGCAAATAACACAATGGTTAAATCCTTTGCTGCAGTCTTTACAAACCATGGCGAGACAAATCGAACAACTGCGATTGGACATTTTTAGACTGTAGCATATCGCGCATTCTATCTGCTTTTCAATGCTATTGGCCTTGTCTTTGACGGTTTTGAGTTCGGCCGCGAGTTTCTCAAGTTCGGCTTTGACTTGTTTCAGTTCTTCAGTATCGGGAACATTTGCTTCGATCGCCGGCTTCTTGTAGACGAGTTCGTCGACCTCTGGTTCGTCAAGAGTTAAATCGATGATCGTGCGCTTGTTCGACATTTGTTTGTAAGTGTGTTGGTGCAGCAGCGACGCTTACGAATTCCCGCACTTACGAGTAAGCGAACTGCGGGAGCGAACTGCGGGAGCGAACTGCTGGAGCGAACTAACACTCACAATTGAAATCCCATGGTCATCATCCAGGTAACTTCCGATTTATCGCCGCCGTCCAAGGTGTTGCCGCACTGTACCTATCGCGACCTAATGCCAAAGACATTGGTGGACGACGGCGGGTGTTCCGTCGCGCCATCGGAATGGACGACTTCGAACGCATTCCACAAAACCGACCACGGGTTTCTGTTTGCCGCGAAATACGCCTTTGATAACCACAAACCTCTCCGCATTGCGCCCGAACATGTATGGCTGATGATATTGCAGGGCGTGTCGGAACACGTATCCCAACACCCCACAGAATTGCAATCGCGGTGGGTTGCCCACGAAGGCATCAAGACGCTCACCGTGCATCGACCCGAGTTTGTGCGTGGCAGCTCCAACCACTGGTCCGGCGTCGTGATCGCTGCGTCTTCTTCCGACGGGTTTGTCGACCAATTGCGTACGAACGCGTTGCCGGGTGTGATGGAGCAATTGATGCGACCGATTTCGACCGCAACATCGTTGGATCGGATGATGTTTGGCATTACGGCGATGACCATCATGCGTCATTACTTCAAGTTCGAGGTGCTGACCGAATGCGGGATTCCGTGGGTGCGGATAGATGGCACGCTGGCCGACTGGACCGGGATGATCGACGCCGTCCGAGAACTGGTGACCGATCGATGCACATCGGAGTTTTCGACGTTCTGGCTGCCTTCGTTAACGGCGCTCTTGCAGAAATTGGCGGACGAATTCGCGGCGGCGGAACAAGGCCGACCCTCCGATGCATGGTTTTGGAACACCATCTGCAAATCGGGTGCTCGTGCTGGGTCGGGGGCCGTGACCTGGATCGACGGGTGGATCAATGTGCTCATGCCCTTCCAGCGCAAAGGTCGAAATGAATTTTGTCGATTTCCGCTGGTGGGATATCAGTCGCCGGCGTTGACGCGACCCGCATTGCGGAAAGGAAAGGTGACACACGTTAACATTCCACAACCGATTGACACGTGGTTTGAAGATCCGCTCGTGCAAAAGCCCGGCCACGGTATGCGCATGAATTGCATTCCCTGCGGAACTTGTTCCGTGCCGGTGACTTGGAAATGCCGCGGCGAAGATATTCCACTGGATCTGCATGCGGGGTTTCTGGGGATTCACGACGGCGACGTTGTCGAACCGGTCGTGGGCTGGTATCTGGTGGAAAACCGCAAATTGGTCCCGCATGTCGAGAAATAGCAGCCGCCCGTCCAACATCTTGTCTCAAAACGATTCTAACATTTAAGTGTTTACGCTCTTCCTTGATTGTAGACGGTTGCGATTTCGGCATCCGTCAACGCGACGCTCCAATACCGGAAATCGTCAATCTGTCCCGTCTTGAACGACGATGCCGGCCACGACACCGGCATATTGCTGTACCCCACAAATCCACTGCGGGTCAATCCCGCCGGATAGGTCGCCGTGACCGTCGCTTGCAACACTCCATTCACCAATAACTTGTAACTCCCCCCCGCCGTGACAGTCAACGCCGCGTGATACCACACCCCGGTATTGTTGCATGTACCCGGCGTAATGAGGGTCGTGCCGCCAATCACGTCATAGGCACCTGTATCACTGCCGATGCCCGCGACCAGTTTGCCACTGTTGAAATATAGCGCGATCGCCCCTGTGTTGTCGTTGGTAGTGATATTTTGGTTCACTTCGAACAATCGGTCGGTGTTCATCCCCGAAGTCGTTGTCAACCAATACCAAATCGAAAACGTCATCCCGTTCGATTCCGTCACAAACGCCGGAATCGATACATATTCCGACCCGCTTTGTTGGAAATTGGTTTTCGAAATGTTGGCGCCCGAAAACTTGAAACTCGCCGACGTATTGGTCAACATGGTGGCGGTCGCCATGGTCAGGTCGCATGCCGATCCGAGTCGGCCATAGTTGCGCACCTTGGTTGTGGACGTCACATCAGTCGCGTCCATCTTATGCCACAATTGCAGCGACCATACTTGGGGAATTGTCGTCGTCGGATACCGACTCTTCACGAATCCCTGTTGTTGTGAAAACAACATAAGCACATTGTAATGACGACTATTCAGATGCGCGCGCAAACTGCCAGGGAACATTGTGCTGTAGTTAATGGCCGTGAACGACGCGCCGTAATTGCTCGAGCAATAGATGTGGCTGCCGTAGTTGTAGCAGTAGACATATTGCCCGCTGGGACTGCAAGACACGCTGACCAATGCACTTGCGTTACCCGACGCGGTCGTGATGCTGGTGGCCGTCCAGTTCGCGCCCTGGTTGGTCGAGTAGTAGAGCTGGCTGGAAGAGACCCCGTAGAAAATCGCAAAGTAGTAGCTCTCGTCGCGCGACACGGCGATCCCTGAACAGTTGCTGTTGTTGGAATTGACGGTTATGGTCGTGGCGCTCGAGGTGCCCACGTTGTAGCGGTAGACGCGCCCGTTCGCGGTCGAGGTGAAAAACACCGTGTTGGTATTTTGGTTGAACCATACGTTTGCGATGCTGAGACTTGCCCCGACGCTGTGCAGCGCGGTGTAGGTCTGGCCGTAGTCGGAGGACTGGTAGAGCGCGCTTCCGCCGAAATCCGTGGCGTAGACATATTGCCCCGAGTCCGAGCAATCGATGTTGGAGATGTTGGTACTGGCGCCGGCAGTCACGCTCGTGAAAGTCTGGCCGTAGTTGGTGCTCCGATAAATGCGGCCGGTGTTCTGGCAATTCACATACATATACTGGCCCGAGGTGGACATGACCACGCTGGAGAAGTTGTCCGGCGTGCTGTAGGTATTCGCAAAGTTCGCGCCGCCGTTGGTGGAGACGTGGATCCCCGATTTGCCGTTCAGCGTGCCGTAGATGACGACCACCACCAGGCTGGCGTCGCTGTTGCAGTTGACATAGCTAACGTACGAATAGGTGGTGCGGGTGGAGTCGGTGTTTCCCGTCTGGCCGAGCAAGACGTTGGGGACGATTGCGGTCGTGGCGGCCGAGGAAAACGCTACCGCGTTGGATCGGCCGCGCAAGCCGCCGTTCGCGATCGTGGATACTCCAAACATGCGTTTTTCTCCACAATCGAATGAAAGACAATTTTCTACAACGTGTGTTCCGTTCTCGCGAGGACGTCACCGACGCAGATCGGCAGCAAGCGGACATCTGTCGGAAGTATCGAGCTCTACGTCTCGCTGTCGCGCTCGACCCGTACAACAGCGAGACCCTGGAAGCCTACGCCCTGCAACTGATGAAAGCCCATGACGGGCTGGGCTACACGCTCTTGGAAGGATTGCTGCGCCCGGAGATGACCCCGCCGTTGTCCGTTGCGCGAAAGCGAGACGTGTGTATCTGTCTCGCGCTCTACCACGGCAACGCCAAACGGGATGCGATCCTGGCGCGCACTTGGGTGACGCGCGCTATGCATTTCGAGCCAGGACAACAGTATCGTACCTTGCTGGCGACGTGTATTGTGCCTTGCGTCGAGTCGGTGACCCATGCTCGCGAACAGGTGGAGATGTATCATTTCTTCATCAATATGCTACTCGTTTCGGCCTCGCCCGTGGTGCCGGTGACCGACCATAGTTCGACGACCGCCGAACATGTCATGTCTGGGTTTTACTGGGAATGTTTCTACGAGGCGGATCTGCGGAAATGCATGCAGAAATACGCAGAACTGATTCGGCGATTGTTTGAACCACATGCCTTCCCGATCTCGCGGGGGATCCGTCGATCGCGGGCTCCTTGGTCCATTGCCGTCGCCAGCGCGTATTTTTCACCCGTGCATTCGGTGACGGCGGATTTCCAGGGGGTCTTTACCCGCCTGGACCGCGCGCGATTCCAGATTACCTTTGTGAATTTCAGCGTCTATAACAAACCCAACCACTTTGCGCAGACTGTGTTTGCGAACGAACCCCGATTGGATGTGTCCCTGAATCAATTGGAGGAAACGCGCGCCGCGATTCGCGCACACTCGTTCGATATGATCTTATATCTGGACTCAACGATGATTGTCGATGTACATCGCTTGATGCTCCATCGTCTGGCGCCCGTGCAAGCCGTGACCCACGGGCATCCCGTGACCACAGGTATTTCCTCCTCCGTCCTCGACTACTACATTTCTTGGGGCGCAGCCGAACTGCCGACCGCGCAGGACCATTACACGGAGAAGCTGGTGTTGTTGGATGCCGAGGTCATGCACCAATATTACGAGCGACGCCTCGACGCCAACCGATGCTCGGTCTTGACGGGCATGCCGGTGACGCCGTATGGCCGTGGCTACTTTGCCGAACGGTATGGCGTGAAGGCCGATCGGCGTTGGTATGTATGCATGCAGCAGCCGTTCAAACTACACCCCGAGTTCGACGAGCTCTGTTTGGGTATTTTGGCGCGCGATCCACAGGGTTTGTTGCTGGTGATGTTGCCGTCCAATCTTTCGGAATATTGCATTTTTGAGAAACGCTGGCGATCCCATTGGTCGCAAATCCATCACTTGCCGATGTTGCCGCACCACGAACTCATGGGATTGTATCTGCATGTGGATGTGGTGCTGGATTCCTACTACGCCGGCGGATGTACCACGACGCGCGAGGCATTGGAAGTCGGCGCGCCGGTGGTTACCTTGCCCGGGAAATACCTGGGCGGACGATGGTCGGCGGCCTACTATCGGAAAATCGGCTATGAAGAGTTGATCGCGCGGGACAAGGAACACTATGTGGAGTTGGCCTTGCAGGTAGGTCCGGCCCACCGCCAGGCGATTCTCCAGAAAGTAGGTGCATTGTTTCAACGATGGGAAGCCGTGGCTTCCTGGGAAAAGGTGTTGGAAGATTGTGTAAATTTAAGAATTACATAGTAGCATCATCATCAACTACAGTGACTACTGGCGACTCATGGCCGCAATAGACCAGCGGTGGCTGGCAATGCAGATCCCGGCAGACACGACACTCTGCGGCTTTGGCACGAACTCCCTTGCGGGGTTTGGGCTCGGCACCGACGACTCGGACGCGATGCTGGAAGGTGAACCCAAACACCGCATTCAATACCTCTACCCGGCGTTCAGCGGCATCCGATTGACGCGTTCCGGTTTTGTAGAATGCCGGGGCGATCTCGAACATGGACCCCATCATCATGCAGGTCGTTTTCTTGGCGGCTGGAAACCAGGTGTGGTAGGTTCGATACATACCACAGCACAGGACAAAATCGAGGAAACGGGCGGGTGTATCGCGCGTATCGGTTTCGGCGTCTTTCCAAAGCCGGGTCAAGAGTTCAGCATGCGCGGCGAAGGTATCTTGCCATACGCGTTCCAGGGCCGTGGATGGGAGACTCTTCACCAGGAGACCAAGGATCTCGAAACAGACGATGCTTTCCAGCTTGTAGGGTCGGTGCAACCCCGATTGCGTGTCCATGATGGGCAATGCGCGCAAGGCGGACACACAGGCCATGATACGCCCGGGCAGGGTGGTGATGACAGGGTCGACCTGCAGGGTCAGGGGAGCGACTTCGAGGATGAAACTCGATGCGGTTTCTTGCTCTTGGGGCGTCAATTGGTACTCGACGCTTTTCAGCGACGAAGCATCGAAGGGTAATCGCTCCGTGAAACGATCGAGGACACGTTTGGCGTTGGGTAAGAATTGCGGTTGTTGCATTTGAGTTGTATGGAAGGACGGCAGTAAGGGCAAGCTTACGAGATGCTCGTAACAAGAAACCCCGTCCTGCAGTTCTCGTGGAATTATTCGAGATGATTTGCTGGGGATTTGCCACCATCGCGGGCCTTGTCGCCATCAGCCTATTGATCGTGGCCTGTGTGCGCAACGATTTCGAAATCCACGTCTCCTCGCGCGCCATGGTCCCGACCAACGCCAGCATCGAAATCGATTTTTGTCCTTCCGACGGCGGTGAATACCGGCATCGGGCGTTGCGTTCCTGCGGCGGATTTTACCTGAAATATTATCTAGAGCCCGGATGCACCCAATCCTCCGCGATCTATGCGTCCTTCCCCGAGATTTGGGCGCTCTATCAATCCCGTCCATATCCCACCTTCATGATCTACACCAGCGCTCAATGTGGCAGTTCGTGCATGTCCTACGATGCGTACAACAACTGTCGCATCAGCGCGGGATTAATCGTGTCGTTCATGTATGTTTGCTTTGCCCTTTGCGCCATGGGATGTATCCTCGGCGGCGTTCTACAGTTGGCGGAAACATCGGTCGAGTACGAAATCGTTAATGAATTACACACACAAACACCTGCAGAAACATAAGTTCTATCAACAATTCCCAGCTGGGATTCCAGGTCCGATCGATCGCGGCTGCTGTGTCGTAAATCCAGTATTCGAATGTGTCATAGTCCACCACGGGAAGATTGCTGAGGGGTCGACTGCTGCCGCGGCGCTGGGCCACCCAATGTGTGCCTGGCTGGTGCATCCACGCGATCAGACTCCAGGCTTTCTCGAGGGTCATCGCGGCACTTCCGGCTTTGGTTCGATGAACCAGCGGCACGACGCGATAACGTGTGTGAATGCACGGCTGCACAAAGGTGCAGTGCTCCACGGTCGCGGCATCGATCTGATCGATAGACACATGTTGCATTGGCAGGTGTCGTATCCATTCGGTCAAGTGCATGCCGGTGCTGGTACTCAAGGTTTGGTGTATGTGGGCGGGCGCAATGGACGGATGCGTGTGACACATTCCGCACTGTAACATGTCCGCGAGAAAGCGGGCGACCGCTGGGTCATCACTGTTGCGCAACGCAAAGATTGCGTCTTCTGGCAACGACCCGAGAATCTGTCCGCTCAGGCGACAACATGGGTGATCCTTGTTGAGAAACAACCAGGTGAGTTGCACAAAGACGGAAATGGAATAGGTCATGCGTTTGATTGTGAAATGGTTAATTTACACTACACAATGACAACAGAATATCGGTTTGCCATTCCGACGTCGGCGGCAGCGGACCAATAAACTTGGTTTGCCGTTCCAACTTCGGCGGCAGACCGATCTTGTACAACAACACGGCGGTTTGAAAAATTTGCGGCGCCAATTCGTCGTCTGTCAGCTGTAGATAGGTCTCTTGTTCGCTATATGGGATGTAGTTTCGTCCGTATTCGATGCATTGAATGAAGGCCTCGTGTCCCGGGAAGAGCTGTCGCAGGTGGACACCGATGGGGGAAAGGGGTTCCGGTGTCATGTGCAGATTCGACAGAATCAGGCGGGCCACGCAGCATTCGGGCGACGTGGTATATTCCTTCACGACTTTCGCGAAGGTTTCGTCGCTGAGCGATGGCAAACGAATTTTGTGTGAATCCATTGTTTAGTGATGTCCGCAACAAATCAAAAGTTCAATATTTATGAGTTACATATAAGGACCTGGCGGAAACATGAACCGCATTTCCGGTGGTATTCCTCCAGGCATTCCTCTTGGCATCCCTCTTGGCATTCCTCGCGGCATTCCTCCAGGCATCGGTCCAGCAAACGAGCTTTGACGAAACATGTTCGGTCCGGTCGGCGGCTCGCGATCCAAGAACTCTTCTGGCAACCCCTCGGGCATGGGTTCAGGAACAAATCGGATAATGGGGTCAATTATCTCGGTGCGTTGTTCGCGCAGCAAGGTGTGGTGCAATGTCCGCACATCCATCTGCAACCACTGCAAGAGTGTCTCATTCGGAATCGTATTGTCGTAACACACAAACCCAATCAATTCGTTTGGCATTTTGATTATGAAACTTCGCCGCGCTGTCCGTCCTTTCTTGTGTCGTAGCGCGCGCGACCGATCGACGTCTCGCTGACGCGTCGCCGTAACAACCCGGGCGGCGAAGCCGGGTCGTAGGGCTCTGCCCTACCACAATCAAACAATGTGGATGCAATTGATCACCGATGTGCAAGTGGCCGTCTACGAGTGGATCGACGGGGAAGACGCGCTCAACCTGCAGTTTGTGTTGACGGTGCCGCCGCGCCGGCGGAAAACGCGTCTGTACTATTTCCGCAACTACCGGCCGTTGTCCTTTCCGCTGCAGGTGAAGGTATACCCGAGTGATCGGACACCGTGGTTGTTTCCGGATGGTATCATTCCCGAATTCTACGAATGGCTCGACGTCGCGCGCATTTTGCCGCATCGAAAAGAATTGCCGAAATGTCTATGGCGGACGCAGCCGAACATTTGCCCGTGGTTGGTGAACGAGGCGACGGGCTTACATGTGGAGGCGTCTTTCAGGGATATGGAAAACATACGGATGCCACCGTCAGTCACGTCGGTCCATGTGCTGCCAGATACGATAAGCCGTCATCTTTACATTCCCACAACCCCATGGGTGGGGGTGACATCCCTGGATATATCCCCGTTACGTCTACTGAAACGATTTGAGTATTTGTCTATGTTTGCGATTCGTCCTGAATCACGTCCGATGTTTGACCGCGGATGGAATCTGGCGTATTTGCCAAATCTGACACGAGTGTGTATCGACGAATGTGGCATCGTTATTATGGATTGGGCACCGCAGTTGCGCGAACTTATCGTTGGTACAGGTGCGGTCGGCATCCGGATGCCACTTCGGCCAATTCCTACACTGCAAAAATTGGGTATCAATCGAATTGCCATGACCGACTTTTGCCGCCTGCAAGCGCCGTATTTACGCGAACTAGAGTTGGGTGACGCATCGAGCCGATTGCCGCCAGAAGATGCGGTGTTTGAACGCTTGGAGCGATTGGTGGTATTGGCCGGCAACACCGATTTGTCGGCGTGGTTTGCATGCATGCCGGTCGTTCATACCCTGGTCGTAGTGCAAAGTACTCGTTTTACGATAGACTTTCATTATGACCCGGCGTTGGTAACCCGGATTTGGGATAAAGCATTCATACCCGCGCAATGGCCGGCGACCTTGCGTCGCGTCGAGTTTCGATTTGTTGGCGACGAACAATCCGTGACGGGGTTGGATGCGTGGCTAACGTCCTTTGAATCCCGGCCGGATATTCACATCGTGCAAGCGTCGTTGGAAAACTAACCGTCTGCCCTGAACAACGAGCTATGCCGCACAACGATGTTGTATCACCTCCCGACCTGTCTCTTGTTGTATTTCTACGACGAGTGGCTGAGTCCCGACGACCAGTATGGCCTGTATCTGGGGATACAGAGCGAGTGCGGGTTGTTGGAAATGCTACAGACCGAGCGCGTCGCGCTGCATCGACCGCGACCTTCCAAGTTAGTGCGGAAGCACTGGCGGATGTTTGAGACTGCGAAAATTGCCGTCGAAGAGATTCCCTGGAACGCCGTGTTTGATGCACCGTGGTTAAGACGTCACGCTCTGGAGGTGCGTGTGAATCTGTCGGAAACGATCTACGAAGAATTGGGCGCGACTCCGACCCGAATGTCCATCACATGCAATGGCGACACGGGCGGGTGGTTTCCCATACAATTTCCGCTATTCAACATTCGAGAACTCTATCTCGACATTCGGTCTCTGATCGCGGGGGGATGCAGGGTATCGTTGAACTTTTTCCCCGCGCTGGAAGTACTGGGTCTCTACGGCGGAGGTCTGCCGACGCGCAAGTTGGCGGTCGAAGACGTCGTGATCTGGCCGTCGGTTCCCCCGGCTCATCTTCGAGTGTTGCATGGCGGCGTGACCTTTATGCGCTTGCCGTATCTCATTCCGAGTTTGACCCATATCAATTTGCGTTTTCAGCTCAAGCGCCGGCCGTGGGAAATGCTGCATGTGCAAGCCGCCGCGGTGGAACATTTGGAAGTGGATGATCTGTGTATCTACAGCGTGGACATGGAATCGCGATGGTCTCGCTTGCGCTATTACCGCGGGTGTCCACTATTTTACACGGTGGTGCTCCACGAATACGTCGAGCAATTGGAAGAATTGCATTTGTCGATGAAAGTCGTGCGAACCCCGGGATTTGCCGCCTATCCGCCGACGGTGCGACGGCTGGTGTTGTATGGCGACATCGACGTCTCGCTGGCGCCGTGGCTGCAGCTGGGAAACACCCCGCCCACGGTATGGATCAGCGACGACCGACTGTCGGAATACGACACCCACGAATTGCTTACCATGTTGGTGGGTGCTGCACATAGAGTTTCGCCGCGATCGGACGATCCGCTTCATTGAACGCCCACACAAATACTCCCGCGCCGGCCCGCAGCGGACAACCGCGTTCGTATTCTTCGCGCGTCACCATGACGGGACGTTGAATTAGGTTGGTGCCGTATGCTTGAATGGCCAACTTGGCAATCTCGGGAGACAATGGGACGCCGCCAAGCACGTGACGGTCTGTGGTGTGTTCGTACACGGCGCAGGAGTGGTGTGGATATTGCGGAACGTAATACAGACAATTCATGATGCGCGGGATACGTTCGCTTTCGGGCAAGACGACGAAATCCATAAAGACCGAGAAGTCGCGCCGAGACGGTAGATTTAGAAACGATACGCGGATGGTCACGGCGACGTTGGCCGGCCACGGCTCGGCCAATTCTTTCCAGGAGTATTCGGAGAGCGCCTCGGAATAGATGTATGCTGGTGCGCGCGATGGGATATCGCCGTATGGATCGGGGGTGTAGACAACTTGACATTTCCACGCATGTTGTTCGTCGGTGTTGGTCCGCAAGGCGTGGATGGCGATGCGGGGCGGGATGCCGACTCCTCGGTCCACGACATTCGGGATGCGCGGAAACGCGACATTGCTTTGCAGCACGAATTGCGAGAACGGAAAAATCGGTTGTAGACGAAAATGCAACATGGGTTTTTGTAAAAGTTATGTTTAAGGTTAAAGTTTAACTAAATGAAACACGCTCAATGTAGTACTGAAAGGAAATCGGGGTGTTTGGCGGATTCCCGAGCCAGTCGTCGTTTACAGAAAAGACCATGCGGAAATCCAAAATGAAAAAATCCACACGCCGGCCCAGCGAGTCCAAAGCTACCGCACGATATCGCGCACATGTTTGTGGTGTATTCACGGGCGCGGCGCGTCTCGACTGCGAGCGCGGATTTCAACAAGGGTACGAACAAGCAATGCGCAAACGATCTTAAACATTACAACATGACATGACAAACAACCAGGTGGATTTGCTAAGTGTTCCACGGGCGCGATATTGGGTGGCGAACGCCCGGGTTTCCATCCCAATCCAAGCGGGGGCGGTGTTGATGGTGTGTTTCCGACATCGGGAGGGTTTGTTCACGACCTATCAAGAAAACATTTTGAGCATGAGTGAATCAGCAGTAACAGTAGGCATGGGTTTCGGTATCGGAGTCGCCATACTTTTTTTCATTGACATAGTATTTTATTTTTATGTTAGGATTTGTATTCTCCCAGCGTTACAACGAAAAAAACAACGACATCCTCCGCTTATGCTGCAGCCAGAACAAGCATTTCGTCGATTTGTTACACAGATCAAGGAGTTGGAGACATATTCTTTTCAAAAATATTGTTCTGGATTCTTCCTCAATGCGAAATTCGAAGATATCAAGACGAAGAATTTCGATTCTTTCATCGCTTGGACAATATTTGCGAAAGAGTTGGAAGGTTTGAACGACGATGAACTCGACAAAGTGTTCCAAGTACGGAAAGAAATTCTGGAGTACTTTTCTATTGACATGGAAGAAGGTTACAATCCCCACATTCGCCATGTAACGGTGGACTTTGATAATGTTAAACATTCTTATCGTCCGGTGATTTTATATTTGCTGCTAAATGTAATTGAGCTATTTTCAAACCTCCGTCACTTAGTGGCGAATGGGTACGTTCGGTATCATTGTAATAAGCTCTCATACTGGTACCGCGAAGGAAAGGACAAAACTAAACCGCCAATAATCCTTTTCCATGGAATTTGCTCCGGTTGGTCTTACTATGCAGATACCATTCGAATCCTTGGTGAAAATCGTACAGTCATTTTGGTCGATTGCCGTTTCGTAAAACTCAACTGGATATCTCTATATGTTCCTGATCCATGGACATTCAATGAAACTATCTTGGAAATTTTAAACCGACATAATATTATTCGTTGTTCAGTTATCGCGCATTCGTGGGGAACATTTTTGGCAGGGTGGTTTGTAAAACAGTCTCCGCAATTAATTGACCATTTAACTTTAATTGATCCAGTATCGGTCACATTCTTATTTCCTGAAACAACTTACATTATCGTCTACAAAGTATCTGAAACCGTTGAAGACAAATTGCTGGAATACTTTGTTCGACACGATGTGAGCGTGTCAAATACAATCCATAGGAATTTTACGTGGTACAATGAAGCACTACACTTCCGCGATATTCCAAAACCAATAAGAATTACAATCAGCGCATCCACAGATGACGCATTGGTTTGTTTTGAAGTATTAGCAGAGCTGATTGAAAAGGAAAATAGCAGTAACAGGCTGGACAACCCCATCCACCTTATTCGGTGGGACAATTTCAAGCACGGACAAGTAATTTCAACAAAACCTGCATTGGAAGCGATTCATGATGCATTAATTTGAGTTTTTACTTCAGAGAACTTCACGCACAAAGTCCACGCGTAAAATGCAGGATTTGTCCGCTGCCAGCAAGTCGCGGCCGCTATGATGCTTGATTTCGTCGGGATGCGCGATTTGCCAGGGGGTCAGATAATACTTGACGTCGACTTCCCGGACGGGGGCCGCGATGGAGACGTTGTCGCCTTGAAACGAAACGAAGCATCCGCGCCGAATGCACTGGCACACGTGGTTGACAACCTGGGGCATCCACATTTCATTTGTGAGCACAATTGAAATGAGTCGTGCACGAGCAAACGCGTTTGACGAGTCGGCGATGGAGACGCATCAAGTCGAGTGGTATGGCGGTGACGAGGTCGTGCAGACACAGGCGGTGATTCGCAACCACATCTTGGAGGTGGAATTGGCGGACGGATGGATGTTGACCGCGCTGAATGTCGACACGATCGATGGTGAATATTTGGTGCACATCTACAACGAGCGGCGAAATGTGCGTACGAGCGTGCGCAGCAGCTTAAGTCGGGATGATGATGAGTGTGTGTGGCAAGTAGGCGAACATCGTTTGCGCTGGATGCGCAAATGCGCCTTCCCTCGTAAGCGAAAAGTGTGTTCGTAGCAATTTCACAATTGAATCATGTCCCTGCAAGGAGAATTTCGATTTTTGTATTTTGGACAAGAGGTCTGCGTCGATTTGGCGAACGCGATGCTTTTGAATCGAGCAATGTCCACGCGTAGCCATTATCGCTTTGATTCGTTTGCGTTTCCGGAACTTTGGTTCGAGGCCACGGCATTGGGTGACGAACGATATCGATTGACAGGCAGAGGTGTGACTCCAGACTGTTATTCGGTGATGTGTGAAAATAAAGTGGTGTTTGTAGGTAGCAATTTTGTAATCACATTAGTCTTAGCTTAAATTAACAAGTTCTAAGCGATTTTTCCAAATCATTTTTTGACATTTAATCTTTCCCGCTTGAATAGCGGGCATGACCACTTGTTGTAACTGTTCTTCATCGCAAACAAACACCACTTCTTGAAGGTTTGGGGTGACGATGGGGTACGGTGAAAACGGCCGATTGCCGTACACCAGGATTTCTAAGCGGGTCAGTCGTGGGTATGGGTACGCATAGATCAGTTTGCCGCATGTCATGAGACTCACGGTGTAGGGTATTTGGCGACAAATGAAGGGTTCCCAGTTCGGTAGATGATTCACGCCCGTGATGTCAAGATGCGTGATCGTTGGATAGGTGTAGTCGGGCGGTTCCAGGCCATTTAGATAAAAGCCGTTGAATCGCAAATGGGTCAGACGCGGAAAGGTTTCTGGCCATGGAAAATTCGGGTCGGTATATGCGATTGTCAATTTGCACAAGTTGGGAAAGTGATCAAACATATTCGGCGGAAAATGCGCGTGCTTGTTGAGTTTCGCGACGCTGAGATCAGTGACATAGGACATGTGCGGGATCGTGAACGTGTAGCTTCCGAATCCCATCATGTTTACCCGAACCTGTTGGTAGGCGTACGGCATGGACAGGTTGTTCCACGCGTCGGCCGTCACGTAACAAACAGGGAGATGGAAGGACGCGTAGACTTCGGAGTCGTCGCGCCGAACAGTGACTCCTTCGAAGATTGCGTCGCCGACCAAAAGCTGTGCGGTGTGGAGATGGTGACGGCACCAGTGCCGGATCTGTGCAAGAATCTGTTGATCGTCGGCGAGACAACTGACTTGGTATGCGATCTGAAGCAAGGCAAGTGCCTGCACGTCTAACCAAGAACAGAGGGTGAATAAAATATCAATACAAGTTAACATTACAATTATGAAGAACGGAAGCGCACGTTGCGACGGGTAGTGGAGGCTTCTGGACTTGCCGGGCGCTCGGGTGGGGTGTGGGAAGCGGAACGGCCGTTGGTCGCGGGTGTTGTCGCGGCGGCAGACGAAGACGAAGAAGAACTCGACACCGCGCCGCGATGCATCACGTCCGGTTCCATGGGGATGAAGACATTGGCAAGTTCGCGAGGTGGGATGACTTTGATGAATTCACGTGGATCCGAATACATGCCGGGCGCCAACAATGCTTGCCATGGAATCCACACCAGATCATTGGAATGTGCATAGAGAAACGCATTGAGTGGCATATCATCCTATCGAGAGTTTTTGTTCAGCGGAGGATTAACACCAGTGTACAGTTCTTACCGAAATCAAATCGCTGATGGCGCCCATAACCAAGTATTTGATAGCGTATATGCCGTGCATTATAAACCCATAGTTGGTATTCCAGCGACCCACATAATAATGATCGTCTTCGATGGCCATGTCGTTCAGGCATTCTTCTTCAAACAAATGCACAAGGGCGTCGACGTTCACGGCACGATACATATCTTCATGTTGGGTAAACAATGCGCCAAGGCCTAAAAAATGCACCTGATGATCTTCTACCTCGGGAGGTTTGTACTGTATCCGTCAAAAAAATTTTCAAGCCGTCCAAATATTTTTTTCAATCAGTACAACAATCCAAAAATAAAAAAATTGCACTCACCGTGCCAGTTTTCAACATCACGTGAAAGGCAGGTTTCCCACTAAACACGACTTCCTTCATAAAGATTTTGTTGGAGGTCGAATATAGACCAAATTCTTGCAACTGAGGTTCAAATCCAAGCTTCATTTATTTTTTGAAAAAAAATGACTCATAAGAAATTTTCGGTTTTCGATTTTTGTATTTTCGGTTTTGGAATTTTAGGTTTTCGTTTTTTCGATTTTTTGGATTTTCGGAAATTCGTATCTTCGGGTTTTCGCGATTGCTTGCTATTCTTCTAATCGGATCACCGACCCGTCGTCATCCCTGAATTCATATCTGCCGCCGGCGGTAGGCGTGCTGTACAGGATTTTGCCATGCAATGTTTTACCCTGCAATCGATAATCCTCGCCGTCATATATCACTTCGAGCCACACGCTGGGAAGCTGTGTACGTGCAAATATCCATCGATCATCGTTCGTCTCGATGCCATGAATATCGCGCAGTCCAATACGATCATATCCCGGGAATCGAATCACGCCGGAAAGTTTCATGGATTCAGTTGTGTCCGCCGCCGCACATCATCCTATTTCTTGGATTCCCCCCGTGAATGGCAGGAAACCAAATCACAATCCAATGCACTGGAAACGTCGTTTTACGTCTCGTTGCGCGACCGACTGCGGCATCTGCTGGGAAACCATTGCCGCCACCGACACCCTTTATTGGCACCCGCCGCAACACGTATTCCACGAGGCATGTCTCGATCGTTGGTGGACAGATATTGGCGCCGACGACGACCACGAACCTCCCTGTCCATGCTGTGGCGCGGATAGCGGGTATCGTCTCTATCGCCGCACCGTCAACACCCGCGAGGAACTCATCGCCTTGCTGCAATTGACGCCCGACCAATTGGCGGAGCTGTACGACGGCGACGTTCACAGCCACAACGAACTCGACGTGTCGCGCATTACCAGTTTTGATCGATTGCTGGAAACCTGCCCCCACTTCAACTACCCCATTGATCAGTGGAACACCAGCGCAGTCGTCACAATGCGCGACGCCTTTGCCCACTCGGCCTTCAATCAACCCATTGACCACTGGGACGTCTCGCGCGTCCGCTCCATGCAACGCACCTTTCACGGCGCGTCGGTTTTTAATCAACCACTGGACAGCTGGAGCGTCGGACGTGTACAGTCGATGCGGTCCATGTTTGAGTCAGCGCCGTGTTTCAACCAACCCCTCGCCTCCTGGCACTTGCACTCACTGCGGGACACCAACTCCATGTTTCTTGGCGCCGCCGCATTCAACCAGCCCATCGACGCCTGGAACGTTTCCGAAGTCACCGATATGGCGGGCATGTTTCAAGAAGCGAGCAGTTTCGATCAGTCGCTCGCCTCCTGGGACGTATCCAACGTCACCACGATGGAACGCATGTTTTACCACGCCACGCGATTCCAACAGCCGCTGTCCACCTGGCAAGTGCAAAAGGTCCAATCGACGGCGTACATGTTCGCCCATTCGGCGTGCACGCAACATTCCGTCGATTCCTGGGATTTGGCGTCCGTCCTTGATGTTACCTGCATGTTTGCGGAAGATACGGAATCCGAATCGTCCAAGCGCCCGCGATTGTCGTCACAATGAAAATGAAGTCGCTAATTCTGTTCGTCGCTGGCATGATGTGGGTGTTCGAAGGTGCATTGGTCGTCGACGCCGTCGCCGCGCTTGATTCGATGGCCTTCTTGATTTGGCTCCTGGCCATTCGTCACGGTCTGTATCTCTACCTCGACATGTTTCCCGTCTCGCACAAATTGGGCGACCATGTCCATGAACTCTATGTGGGGTTTCAGACCTTTGTGCCTATCCTGGGACTATGGCCGATGATTGCCTGGTTTTGGGTTCACGGCGCGGTCGCCAGCAACATCTTTCGCGCGGTAGTGATTTTGGAGAGTGTTGGCTGTCTGATGATTTTGCCCGCATGGCTCATGGTGTATGGAATCCACATGAATGCAGTCGTCGAGAAATATGTAGGTCAGCCGCCCGTGTGGAAGTGGCACATCACCGAACAGCATGCCTATCAATGCACTTGGGTGTGTGGATTGTTCATGTTGTTTGTGGAGAGCCTCATGCTGGTCCAGTGCTACCGAACCTTTCCGCTGTACAACGCCATGCCCACGCTCATGTTTCTGTGGTGGCAAATGGTCACCATACTGGAAACCTTTTTCAGACTGCTGTGGTTCCCCGACAACCGCACCGCGAACATCCAACGACTGTTGCATGTTCGCTCGCGTTCCTATGTGGTGCCATGGCTGATATGTACCTTGTTCAACGGCCATTCCACCGTCGTTTCCGTCGGATTGTTTATTGAAGAAGTGATGAGTCTTTCGTTGGTGATGACCGAACTCCAAATTGGAAATGTGCGTGTCACCAAAGCCGAAATTGAACCCATTGTACAGCATAGCAATACCTATAATACCCTTGTTGATGTGTAATAATTAACTAACCCTCTTTCACCCGCGGGGCGTTCGTCATAAGCCATGGACGTAGTGTGTATCACCCACAACGATACGTTATTGTTGCCTGGCCAGCCATGCACAATCATTGGGGAAATCACGTCGGGCGATTGGCGCGAGGTATCCCTGCCCTGGCTATCGCTCGTCGACCCGGAAGTGATTGTGGTGGGGTTGGAGGAGCATGCAATGCTTCCAGGCGGAAACAACGACACTGGTTTCTACGGCGGTGAACGATATCCGCCCCACCGCAATTTGGTCAAAGTCACCTTGACAACCACCAAACGCGTGCGCGTCGAGAAAAATCGCGGATTGTTTCGATGGGTGAACACCACCTTGAATTTGGCCGAAGAACTGCAACTGGATCCGTTTGTCGTGATCAAGCGATGTGTGCAATCGCGCTCGGGATACAAGTTCGTACTGAATCCCGTGGGGATTCCGGACTTTGTGGATTGTACGTTGGTGGGAATCGATATTCCAGACAGCCGACGTGGGGAGAAAGACTATCATGTCGAATTGACGGCCACACGAGCCACGACGTTGCCTGTCGGTACCAAACTCGGCGACTATGTGGAACAACCGCCGGAAATATTTCCGGAAGATCAGCAAGGTTTCTTGAACGCGCCATTGCGTCCGCCGCGTAAATTGGCATCGATCCATGTGGTCGGCGACACCGGGATACGTCCGCATCCGATATCTGTACCGCGGGTAGAGACGCCGTCCTACATGGAAGAACCATCGGCATCCCCGACTTCGGTATCGTCCGCGGCATCGTCTTCGGTCTCGTCCGTGTCCGCGGTTGACGACACCCAGGAACCACCACCAACGTCGACCAGTTGGGCTTTGGATCGGTGGCTGGGTTTCTTGTTTGGCACTCCGCCCGCCCCACCTGCGGCATTGAACGTGGTCGAATACCGATGGACCGGCCGCGAGATCATTACGTTCACGCTGCAGTTCCCCACCAGTCCTGCACCAACCTATGGCACGAAATACTTTGAACTGCGCGCGTATATTCCCGAAGGTGCAATTCAATTGCATCCGAAAGATCCGTCGGTGAAAATCTCGACGGGCGTGACCGTCATGAGCAATGACGAAACTACGCGATTTGAGGTGGGTCGATTGTTTTTGGGGACGAGCAATGATGGCCGCGCGCCGGTGCAAAAGCGTCAATACATCAGTGACAACCTGCACACGTTTCCAATTACGATCGTGGCCTCTCCGAATCCCCTGAAAAGCATCACCATTCGTCACGGCGATGTCATTGGCTACGTGACCCCGTTTGGACGGAAAGACTCCGTTGCAGCAGCGAATACTGGTTCCTCCATGTCGGAGGCTATCGAAACGCGCGTGGTGAATTGGGGTGCGCGGATGGTCGATGTGGAAATGATCACGGGATCGGTTCGCAAGGGAACGTTGACCAAATGGGTAGATAGCTTGGCGCGCGTCGACAACCAGAGCGACCCGGATCGAATGATCTTGCAGGCGCCCATGTGCGAAGATGTCAACCAATGGTTGTGTCCGGTGACGTCGTTGCATATGCGGGAGAATACGCGCCATTGGAACGTGACGGTGATGATCAAAGACAAGCCGGGCAGCAAGCGCTATTATGCGGGGACCAAGATCATCATGGTGTCGTATCCACCGATACCAATTACTTCGGGTGAATCGCCGCCCCTGTTGGTCCTGGAATGTCACATGCCGCAGCCGGCGCCGAAACCGATCGCGACATATCGTCCGGCGTCCGATTCCCGACAGCGTTCGTTCCAAGGGCAACCGATCAAACGTGCACCGACGTGGCTGGCGCCGCAGCCAATGCCCAAGAAAATCAAGATGGAGCCGACGATTGTGAGCTTTCGCAACGTGGCGTTTGAGATGTTTCCCGACTATGATATGTTGCCGATCGAGATGCCAGGGATCGATACATGGGAATCCTGTTTCCGGGTGCGCGCGCAAGTCATGCATGCGCCAATGTTCAAATTGCAGCGTTTCGTGACGATTCATCCCGGTCGCACGGTGGAGTTTCCACTCGGATTTCATCTGCGGACCCCGAACAACGCGACGCTGCAAATGGTTCCGATGGGGCCCCTCATGCATTGCACGATGCAGTTGGAAACAAGGAGTCGACAGGACGCCCCGATGAATATGCAAATTCATCGCTCCTTGTCGGTGACCATTCTCAACCCAAACAAGGTGCCGGTGACGATTGTGCACGGTCATCTGCTCGGAATCCTGAAGATCCGCGTTCCGGAAGAACAGGAATCCGTTGCCGGCATCACCTTAGAGCCAGCAATCATAACTTAATCAAAATGAATTTTAGCATCACCCTTGATTTGGAAAACCACCGCGTCGCCCACGAACATGCGTGGTATCGCGCAGGTATTGTCACGTCGCACGTGCAGGAATACATCGAGCCGCGCGAGTCCGCGCCGACTGCCACGACCAACAACGAGTCGATCGCGGAAGTATCTGCGCAAACCTACAAATTGGTGCATCGCACGGATTTTAAGGCGTGGATTGCTTGCGGCGAGACCGAAAAGGGATGGGCCATGTCGGTCATGAAGACGGCACCTACCCTGGGCAAGAAGCGTACGCGCAATGTCGTGCGTCATACCATTTATGTGTCGCCCGTGGTCGTTGACAACAACGAGGCGAAGTGGCGCATCGAGTTCAAAGACCAGGCGGATTTTGATGACTACATGCGCACGCTCAATCATTACGAAAAGCATCCCAACGCCAACGTTCCGCTCGGAAAAAGCGTCGAGTCGGAATTTGAGTCGGACGAAGAGGAACTTCCGGCCAAAACTACCAAGGTCACCAAACCCCGCGCGAAGAGAACCAAGGTTGCTGCTGCACGCGCGGAACAAACGGTCGAGGAAGACGAGGAAGAGTCGGAGCATGATGAAACGTCCGAATCTGCGGATCCTGCGCCGTCTGCCGCGGTGGCCAAGACCACCACTAAATCACCCGTGTCGGTCAAGCCCAAAGTGAAGGCCAGCAGCAGCAAGTCTTCGACCGCCGCGCGCGCCGCGACTGCGGAAACAACAGAACTTGTAGATATCGAATAATGTGTAACACATAACTATGTCGCAGATTTCTTCGGTTCATCTGTTCGTAGGATTGTTGTATTCGTTGCCCTATCTGACGTTTGTGGGCGATGTCATCCACAGCCACACCAACACGACCGTCATTCATCGCATGTGGTCGGAGGTCTCGTGGATGTCCACGGTGCAGTGTTGGGCCGACACGGACATGTGTGGAGACGTGCGTGTGCCCTGTGTGTTGCGCGGGAAGGTGGTGGACGTGGACGTTAGTGATTTTCAGACCTATTGGCGCCCCTCGAACGACGCGTTGGTCAAGCAGTTTGTGCCGTGTCAGTTCAACGAGGGCGACTGGGTTGACCGGTTGGCGGTGATATCAATCTATGCCTGTTTTTACTACTCAAGCGTCATTGTGCTTGCACAAGTCATGAAGCGGGTGAATGAATTGATAGTTAAAGATTAACCACAAACAATTTTCGATCCATTGCATTCACAACGGTCGTATTTCTACAGGCTTGTATGATATGGGGGTGTGCGTGAATTAACTGCGGACTGGACTCGGCACGTGTCGCGGGACATACACTACGTACGGCCGTGAACCCCGATTCGCGGAGATAGGTTGCCACTTTCAGCCCGATCGTGTCCGTGACGTTCGGGTCGGTGTGAATCAAGACGAGTAGCGGCGGCGGAGGCGGAATGGTTTGTTTCGAGGAAGACGACGTTGCTGCGTTGAGGAACGGGATCAGCGCACGCGATGCCTCGGGCGAGATATGCAGATTCGATACGAGATTGGATACTATGCAAGGCATCATTGTTTAGGGAAACCCGATTTAAAAATGAATAGTCGACGTTGGTTGGTTCAATGGCGCGACGTCCGCAACACCACGTGAATGAAAAGCGGTAATTCATTGTGTTAAATTACAAAATACAGGCAACCGTCGATGCGGTGAAACATACAGATACATAGAAATATTGGCAAGAAAAGAGTGCCAGATCAACGCCGTGGTGGTGTGGTTATCATATCTTGCAAATTTCTCCACCTTATTGATATCATAACACTCATGACATCGTTTGATACTCTGCGGCCAAAACAAACAGTCATTTTTCGGATGAGGGGTTTTCTTCCGGACGGGGTAGGGCCGGTAGTATGGATTGATGGTCGTCCAGTCGATGACGCATTGTTGGTCATGGACGAAGGTGCACTTGGGATAACTGCATGTGCCGATCGCCACGTGGGTCAGGCACGGAATGCGGTTTCGACTTTGTGGATCGATCGTCGAGGAGGATTTCTCCACCATTTGTTTTGTGATTTCATTACTTTTTTGCCGAAATGAACGGTGCAGACGCGTGTGGATTGGTATGTGCAGCGCTGATCATCGTCGACCTGGCCGTCTTGGATCGGGCGATCTTTCGTCGGTGGCTGGAGACGCTGCAGTCGTTCTGCAACGCCGACCTGTTGTCGTCGCCACGAAGTCTTCACCGCGATAAGCTGGAGGTATTGGGGGAAGTTGTGGTGTTGGTCCTTGCGGCCGCGATCAATCCACTGCATTGGATCAGCATTTGGAACTATACGTATTGTTTGCTATGTCTTCGCCGACGTCCCGTGACCTGTCTCTCGGCACTGTCTGCTGTCTTCGGGGGGTATTCCATCTACCTCTGGCTGATGAGTTCGGCATTGTCGCCGACCCAGTGGTATGTACATACCTGGAATCTCCTTGTGTGGCCATGTCTTGCCATGATGTAATTTTTAACTATTCAAAACTGGAGTCATCATCTTTCATTTGTCATGAATATTTATACCGACGGCGCATGTTCCGGCAATCCCGGTCCTGGGGGATGGGGCGTCGTGATTTCGACTGACGACGACATCGAGATGCAACACATTTCGACCGACGACATCGATGTGCAACCCCTTTCGACCAAAGAAACGGGCGGGGTTATAGGGGTGCAACCCCTATATGGCCACGAGGCGATGACGACCAACAACCGTATGGAGTTGCGCGCGGTCATTGCAGCGATGCAAGCGGTTCCGCCGGGCAGTACGTTTACGCTCCACACCGATTCCAAATATGTCCAGAACGGAGCGACCCAGTGGATTCACAGGTGGAAGAAGAACAATTGGCAGACGAGTGCGGGCACCCCTGTGAAAAACCGCGATCTCTGGCAACAACTCGACGACTTGCAGGGCACACATACCGTTACCTGGAACTGGGTCAAAGGCCACGCGGGGAATCCGATGAACGAACTCGCCGACCAATTGGCCCGACAAGGCGCGGCCAACCAATAAACCAATTTTTCCCTCATGCACCGACGTTTCACATGACAAATGCGACGTATCTTGAAAACGGTGACCGTGCCCAACTGCTCGCGGTGCATGCATTACCAGTGGCCCAATACATGTACGAAATTCACCACGGAACCGCTCGGATTCAGCACGACGGACAATGATAACACGAGTATCGCGGACGCACGCCGTCGTCAATGTGGGTTGCATGCGCGGCATTTCAAAGACGTGGCAACGGAACGTCTACCTAGCGGTGTCATCGCGGCGTGTTGCGCGGGGTTGTTTTACACCTGCCAGGATGTATACCCGGTTCCCTTTTTCAGCGCGGTTGGGTTTCTGGTGTCGAGCATCCGATGTATCCAGATGTGTTGGCGCACCTCGGTGTACCCCAAGACCATTACCACTCACAAATAATGCAATTGGGAATCTGGTGGAAAAACCGTATCTATGACATTGAAACGTCCGAGGCGACGATGCGAACGCCAGGGGGATACAGCACTAAGGATTCCGATCCCGCCCGATGATGAATCGTATATTGGAGACCGGTAGAAATAGAATTCATAGCGGGATTTTAACTTAATTATGTTTTTTGTGATCTTGTTCGCATGCGATGCGGCGCGGGGACATGTCGATTATGTCCATTACGTGTATTCATGGGGTGCGGAACAAATGATGGATGGCGCGGCTGGCTCGATATAGGTATCGCGACTGATGAGTCTGTTGAGACTGGTGCGGCTGGTGCGATAGGAAAGACTGGTGGTTGTTTTCGTGTGGCTGCTAGGTACTGCATTCGTGTTGCTTTGCCAAGTATTCGTGTTGACGACGCCTTGCGTTTTGTTCCCACTCGCGGCTGTGATAAATCCTGAAAGAACTCCTCTTCCGTCGGACTTAGCGTTTTGGTGAACGGTACGGTAGGCGAGTCTTCTCGAACCGTTACATCGCTGTCATTTGACATGTTTGTAAATTCGTCTAGCAAATCTTGGGGATTGTGCCCGCGATTGTCATGCGACATGAGTTGTCGCCGATGCAATTGCACATATTGCTGCAATTTGGATCGTTTGCTGGCGCGTTTGTTACGTGAGTTGGTTTGTTGTACTATCGGTTCGTACTTTTCATACATCTCCCGGCCGACATTTTTAACCTGTTCTTGCAAGTTCTTATTCGTGCAAAAATCTTTATCGCGTTTCTCAAATGTTGCCGAAGATACATGTGCTTTCCGACCACTCGCCACGTCTAAAATGTCGGCCACCGAAATGTTTTCGTTCGCGTAGTCACTCGTCATGGGATAGACGTAGTTTGTAAACCCAGTGTTTCCGACAGTCATGTGCAGTCCGAACCGCGCGTACATACAATATGCACGCGCATTGTGTCGCCCATTCATCACATCCAAGGTGACTTCCAAGTTTTTCGACCGAGCATATGCACAGAGAAGTCCAAACACATGTTTGCCATATCCTCCACTAGTGGCGGCGGCAGCAGTAGACTTCTTGGTAGCCGCGGCGGCAGCAGTAGACTTCTTGGTAGACGCAATAGCATTTAACGCCGCATTATAAGGGTTGATGCTAGGGAGTTGTTTATAATAATCTTGAAACACGCTATCTACCTGCAATGCATTTTTGCGCCGCAAATTATTGTACGGTGTGTTTAGATGATCCAAGTCAATAAAGGTGTCGCCGCTCATGATCAAATACACGTGCAAGTCCTTGTCGCGGATAATGTATTCTATCAATAATTTTTGTACGCCACGATCATATATGTACAAATATCGTCGGGGATAACTACCGAATGGATATAGATTTGTCTCTTCATAATTCATCAAATAGGTTCGGGATGAATCGGTCATAAATTGTTTCAGTTCGGGAACGGATTCAATGGTCTTAAATAGATCGGGAAAGGACTGAATACTGGTGTGAAACGCCTTGTTACGAATACCCCATTCCACGATGTATTTTAATTCGTACGGACAGTCTTTAAACATGTCGTTCGCCTTGGTTACATTGTCAATTGTCCAATCAATAATCGGGTTCACAAATCGTCTGGCCATAAAAAACATACGCGTCATATCGGTCACTTTCGATACATTCCACAGGCTCAGATCTTGGTTGAACGCCTCTGTCATTGCAAACATGTGTGCCATGACGGTAACGTTCGATACATTCCACATGCTCAGATCTTGGTTGAACTTCTTTGCTCCCCGAAACATACTGGTCATATCAGTCACCTTCGATACATTCCAACGGCTCACATCTTGGTTAAACGCCGCGGCGTCACGAAACATCGAATCCATGTTAGTAACATTCGACACGTTCCACTTGCTGATGGGCTGGTTGAAGTGGGTAGCTTTCGAAAACATTCCTTCCATGGACGTGACGTTGGATACATCCCAGGAACTGATATCTTCGTTGAACGGTGTGTCATAAAACAAGTTAGACATGTCCGTGATCGCCGACACATCCCATTCGTTCGGCGGTTCAAGTTTCGTGCCGGCGTCCCCCCATCGTTCAATTGCACCTCGAAGTTCTTCCTTTTTAGTAAACTTGGGCATTGCTGTTTTTTATGTATTACGTACGCTGCCTCTTTCGACTTTTCGGCGGGGGCCGTGACAACGACTCCAAAAATTCACTCTCCGTCGGACTGATCTTTTCGTGGTGCGGAATCGTCGGCGACTTCTGACGACGCGTCAATCGTCCGTCGTCATCGGGCAGACTGTCCAAAAACGCCTGCATGTAATCTTCCGACTTTCGATTCGCAACTGGTTTTCCCAACGATTCCCGCCGACTCAGACGCAAATAGTTGAGCAGATGTTCTCGCTTGCGCGTACGTTTTTTCAACGACATCGTGTTGTCCAGGTCGTCTTGATAGACCGACATGGTATTGTACGCCAGTCGCGCCATGTCTTCCTGGTTCTCCCGATTGGCTTCCCCGCAATAGGCGTCATCGAACTTTTGCGCCGGTACCCGGTAATGGCTGTTTTTGTCTCGAATCACCGCCGCGATATGCTCCAGGGTAATTCCGTCCGCCGCGTATTCACTCACCATCTTGTAGACGTAGTTGGTGAACCCCGTGTTTGCATCCACCATGTGCAAGCCAAACCGCGAATACAAACAATAGGCGCGCGCATTGTGTCGGCCATTCATCACTTCCAACCGGACTTCGAGCCCGCGCGAACACGCCAGGGCACACAGCAATCCAAACCCGTGCTTGCCGTAATTGGTGGCCCGGTTTCGAATGGCTTCCTGCTTGGTGTCCGACGGATCTCCGCGGTAGTGTTTGTACATCTCCACATCCAAATCCACCGCGTTGGTGCGGATGATGGTATCGTCCGGATCGACAAACGTCGACCCCGTGTAAATCAACGAGACGTAGACGTCGGCCGGCGTCATGGAATAGTACGCGATCAATTCGCGCTTCATCGTGGTCTTGCTGCGCAAAATCAGTCGGTAAAACGAATGTCCCTGCTCGTTCTTCAATTTGCGTTCGCGGTCGGTCAAGTCGTCGCGGCACACGTCGTCGATCAGGTAAAGTCGGTCGGAATCCATGAGGGGCGCGCGAATGGTCGCATTCGTGGCCAACAACTTGATGAGCGGGGTGTGTGGCGTGGACATGGTGTCGGGGAACGACGGAAAGAAAATCGGCCATTCGCCCAACATCCGCGGATACGTCGTGTCTTCAAACATGTCATCCGCCTTGCGCACGTTAGCTACCTTCCACATGTAAATCGGATGCTCGAACCTTTCCGAGCTTTCAAACATCTGCGACATATCCCTTAAGTTCGATACATCCCAGCTCGTCAGCGGCTGGTTGAACGCCTTGGTATGCTTGAACATGGAGTGCATGGTGACCACCTTGTGCACATTCCATCCATCCAGCGGCTGGTTGAACGCCTTGGCGCCCTCGAACATCCCGGCCATATCCGTCACGTTGGATACGTTCCACGCACCGATCGGCTGGTTGAATTTCCGGGTGTTCCGAAACATGTCGCGCATCGAGGTGACCTTGTGCACATCCCATCCGTCGAGGGGTTGGTTGAATAACTCGGCCCCGTCAAACATCCCGGTCATATCGGTCACGTTCGATACGTCCCAATCGGCAATGGGGTAATTGAAGGAGGAGTTCTGAAACAACCGCGCCATGTTGGTAATCTCGGAAACATCCCAGTCGTTCGGCGGTTCGGCCACCGTCGCGGGATTTTTCACGGCCGCCCGCAAGGCTTCCCACGTCCGAAAACTTTTCACCATGTGTACGTTTTCTGTGTTTCTACGCACGGTTTTTGTTACAACGACCCGGAAATCAAACATGGATCAATATTACGACGACACATTCATACACCGCGAGCGCAACATCTGGAATGTACGTTTTCGCAGCGATGTCCAGATTTGCAACATCGAACCATTCCTCCTCACATTTAACGCGCAAGTCCCCGTGAATCTGACCAATGTAACGTGTGAATACATCATTGGCAGCCAGCGGGTGATACGATTCTCCGGCCGATTCATGCAACAGTTTTATCCGTCTGAATCGGACAATGTCCTACAGTTCCCGGTGCATCATTATATGTCGCAACCGTTACCTATCGAGAAATTGGTGTTTCATCCAGTTGATCTAATGCTTCGACACGTGCCTGAAGAGGTGGAGTCTATTACCCTTCGGTATCTTGGCCGCGAGTATATGCAGTTCCCACACAACCTTGACGAACGCGTGACACATACATTTCATCAGTTGGAAGAGTACGAACAATCCGTGGCCGAGCCGACGGTCGAATGGCGTGTTCCCGCGGACCTCTGTTCCTGGGTATTGCGCATTCTCATGCCCCGTGGGTTGATCGCCGCGTATCGGGAACACAGCGACCTTGTCCCGGAACCCATGCCGATCAAGTATTGGAACGACCATCCCTACCTGCATCTTCCCGACATTGATCGACCGTTCGGCAACTTCATGACTAACGACGAATTTTGGCATCGCCGTCGTCACGTGGATTCGCTACCAGTCACGCTCGTATTGCGGTTTGCAGAACCCATCACGCGTCTTTCGTTGGCCGTCATCATGGTAAATACATATACCATCACCATGGGTATGTTTGGCATGAATTTTGCGGTTATCGAAGCCTTCGTCGGGGAGGGTGCCGTGCATCCAACTCCTGAACCGTTATATTTTTGGGGGTTCAACGGCGCCTGGTATCACTCGCCGCAAACCATTCGTTTTGGCTTGCCGTTATCCAACAACGACTGCGCCGCATTCATGCGATGCAATATCTGCAACGGGACATTTGACCGGGAAGTGCTGGAACAATGTCTACGTATGACCCCCCTCTGTCCGCGCTGTCACGGGCGATGGACTTCTCCCTACGTCTACCAACCCACTCCGAAAGCAATCCACACTATGGATCATGTCTACGCCTCCTTGGGCCAGCCGTTGACCCGTGCATAAAACGGTGCCCAATTCGAAAGCACCCTGAGGGGTACCAGCGTTGGCATGAACAACACTTGCAAGGTGGCCGGATACTGCGTGGGGGGATGTGCCAACAATACGGTCGTATCCGCCAAATCCAAGACCTTCAGATTGGGAAACAACTCAAACAACATGTGCAACTGAATGTCCTGATGCAAGGGCCCTTCGAGCTCAACATGGGTGACACTCGGCATCACCCGCCAATTCACACAGTCCCACCAGTTGCCTGACACCTGGGTAATCTTGTCCAAATGCACGTGATCGTACAACCGATGCAACTGACGCCCCGCGATGTGTGTCGCCGCGGGAAACACGCCTTGTAGTGGATGTGCCTGATGCATGTGGATCACGCACACTTCCGGATACCACTCGCCGTGAATTGGAAGTCGGTATTTCTCATAGACCGGCGACACCGGCGCGTCGTCCCACAAATGCAGCAGACGAATGCGGTCGGTGCCCGTCAACGGACTGGTCGAGGCGCATGGATGGTGGGTGATGACCAATTCGGTCGCGTTTGGAAACACGTCGCGGATACATACCGGCGGGTAACATGTTTTGTAGGCAATGGATTTACATTGCGCGGCCAGCGGTCGCACCATCCGCATTGCCCACGTATCCATCACCATCATGCACTCTTGTCGCAGCCCAAATGCCTGGTGACATTGATACTTCTGAAACACCGTCAAGCACGCGCGGCGAAGGATCGAGCTCTGCGCGACAATCATCTCCAGTTCCAGCGACACGGGGGTTTTGAACCGCGCGAGCAAATAGGTCCACGGACGCAATCGCAGCTTCACCGTCTTCAGCCATCGATCAAACGTCCCAAAGACTTCCTGCGGATCCGGCACCGCCGCGGCTAACCACAACATCGTCGTGTCCGTCGCCGACAACCATTCTTCGTAAACATATCCTTGCACATCGTGCGGCAAACGTTCAAATAGCATGTTTTAATTTAAGTGTTAATTGTTGCCACGCTATGTATGTACTAAACGGGGTTACCTTCTCATACATGACAATTTCTTTCAAGGTGGCCGGGTATTGACTTGGCGGATCGCATCCTAAAAAGAGCATCTTCACATCGAGGGTGCGAATGTTTGGAAACTGGGCAAACAGCCGGGCGAAGGAAACGGCCGAAGTGAGACATCCCGCCAAGCGCAACGTACGCACCTGGGGGGCAAACACAATCGAGGGTATGTCTTCCGTGTGAATAAACACACTTTCCACTTGATCCATAGGCACGTGGTTGGCCAACTCGGTGAGCCAACCGGCGATATGTCGTACCTTGGGAAACACCCCAATCAACGGGTGGTAGCGGCAAATGTTGATGGCTTCGAGATTCGGCACCGTCTCCGCGCGAAGTGGCGTGCGATATTTGTCATAAACCGACGACGTGCTATGTTCATCACAGATCGACACCGCGCGAATGTGTTCCGCGTCGATCAATTCCCCGCGTATGGCACACGGCGTATGTTGAATCAACACCGACACGGCGTTCGGGAACATCGTTCGAAGCGACGGACACGGGAAATTCGTTCGCCACGTGACATGTTTTGCATGTAGCGCCAACGCCGTCAATGTCTTCATGGCGCACGGATCCAACACCGTCATTGCGTTCTTGCAAATGCCCAATCCTTGATAACACTGATATTCGTCATACACTGACAATCGCCAGTTCTGGAACTCGGCAAAATAGCCCGTCAATACCTTCCGCAACTCTTCCCACTTCATTTCCGTCTTGAACGCGCGCACCAAGTATTCCCAGCCCTGCAGTCGTCGTGTTACCTCACCAATCCAGTCTCGAAAACCACGCACCGGTGTCCAGGGAGATCCGCACACAATCGACATGAGTACATGAATCACATCCACCGTCGTCAGCCATTCCAGACACACGACACATTGCAAGTCTTCGGGAAGTTTCCGCATTTAAGTTATGGCGGGGAACCCACCCGTGGCGTTTCGGAAGACGGCTGGTTAAGAATGGATCGTGAGCTTCACGGCGCCGAATTTTTGTCGCCAGGCGGGTTCATCAAACGTTATATGAAAACCCCCATGTACTTGTACTTCCTGCAATGTCGGCGGAAAGTCTACTTTGGGCGGTAATATGTTTTTCTGACCGAAGAAAAACAATTTCAAGACCAATAATTGCACGCCCGGAAAGTGCGGTAACCAATTGCCTAGCATTGGATCATCAATGTCAGATAGTTGAACACTCCAATGCGTGACCTTGGGATAGACGGGTTCATGCGAGTTGGGCAAACTGTCGATCGTGTCCAACAATGTCAATTGATTCGCATGCATCGCCCGCCACGGAAAAAACCGCGAACCGAGTCCAATCAATTTGGGGCAATAGATTGGTGGCGGCTCGCACTGTTCCGTTGCAAACCCCATCACCAACCCTTGCAGATTCGGGAACGACCCGCGCATGTTCCCGTGTTCAATGACGTTCATCCATAACAGACATTTCAATTCGGGCAATGCATCGCCACAGATCGTCAACTTGCAATTTGTTAGAAACACATCAATCATTTCCAACGCCGGCCACGGTTCCGTGTCTGGAAAACTGAATGTGAGTTCGTCGGTGTCAATGTCGTAGCGGGCGGTTCGTTGGAAAGACACACGCTGGATACTCGGCAATGGCGCGCTCGTTTGGAAGTCGGACTTGTTGATCACGAGGGTATGTGGTTTCAAGATGGATGACGGTTGGTGCCAGAACAATTCGCCGACACACACCGGAACCACATTGGCCGCCTCGTACCGTGGCATCCAGTTGAGGTCGTGTTCCGTTGCGTACGAATTAAATGGGTTGTATAAGTTCGTCGGCGGTATTTTCATCCGACTTCGCAATGCAATGACGAATGGCGACGTGGTGCTGCGCAACCAAGGCACCGGATTGTCGACGTCCCACGACGGGACACAAATGGCCTCCTGCAGCTTAATCGCGTCCTCGTCGTCGAGGCAATCGTGATAAATCAACGTCCAAATATCGGGACACAATTGTTCGACCCACATGAAACAAGTTTGGATTCTGCGGCGATCCAGTGAAACGTCTCTTTGTCAATGGTGATCGACGACAAGTGTTTTGGCCAGATACAGTTCGTGGGAAACGACAGCGTCATCGCCTGCTTCAGCGTCAGTGTCCTCAAGTTGGGCATCTGTGCCGCAAGACGCCGCATCGTTTACCGACATCCACTCATCATAGAGGGCGCGAAGTAGGTCGTGACAAAGGTCCAGTATCATTTCAAAAATGAGAATTGCAATCCACGATCGGACTTCGTCCAAGACAACCCGTATGGTCGCGAACTATACATTCGCCGTGACCACCGTTCGCTGCAATGATCAAGACGCGCTGTTTGAACCGTTCTCGAAGTACCTATATTACCAGGAAAAAAAATATAAACTCAATTATTATGATCCGCTGGAACTCGACCCCAAAACCCTCGTGTGGTTGGAGGAGATCCAAACGTGGTATTGTACAGTATGGTCGTCGCGGAGCTATGCCGAAAACCATGTCTTGTTCGAGGAATTGGTCCGGGACGGTTTTGTGTTTGAGGAGCTTACTCAACAATGGAACACTCCGCTACATCTCCCCAAGATGGAATTATATTACGAAATAGGACAATTATGTATTAAATTGATCGAAACATCCATCCACACACGTCCGTTTATGACCTGGATGTTTTCGCTGTCGACGCGTTTGAGCACGCCTCTTAAAATCAAAATTCATGATTGCTTTCGATGGCACGACGTCGCGGATTGTGTCCAACTCATGGTACTCGACCCGACCGAATTTCAATCATGCCATTTGCAAATTCGAATACGCGACTGGTTGTCCTATGACGTCTTTTATCCCCAGTTTGCAATTCGGCTGCGGCTCTACAAACAGTGGTATCGCACCGTCAATCGACGGGCCGTGTTCCGCTCGACAGGGCTGCCGCTCGAACTGATTGACCAGATCTTGGAATACGCGCTGGAACATGGTCCGTATTGGCAACCCACCGTACCGACACTCCCGCAGAGTTCCTGGCAGGACTGTTTGACGGACTGGTGGGATACCCCTACGCCAGATACTAAATTCGCGTTGGAACATTACCAAGGTCCCTACGATCCCACGGCAAACTCGAACGGACTCAGGTTTCGAGATCGTCGGTCGAATACGATGATGGACATCTGGTCGTTGGATCTTAGCCACTGCAAGCTATTCACCACCACGCTCGACAAGTTATTCCACCAGCTTCCAGTTAACGGATTGTTCCGAATCCGTATACGCGGGCTTGACAACTGGGACGTGTCGAGTGTCACGTCGGCCGTCGATGCATTTGCATATATCAATTTGCACGGCAACGATTTGCGACGTTGGAATACCGCAAAACTCGAAAATGCAAATGGCATGTTTAATTGTGCCCGCTGGAACGGCAACGGAATTCAAGCGTGGGATGTGCGGCAATTGCGCCGAGCGCGAGCCATGCTTGCCCAAGTGAATATGCCCATGGACTTGATTCTGGGCTGGCAACTGGATAACGTCAAAGACGTGCAGGACATGTGTGTCCACCTCGTGTTCCCCCGTCGCCCGTGGGCGCTGCGTATGCCCAAGTGTGACAACCCCACCGCCATAGGATTCAACGGCCTGTATTACTGGCCCGACGGTACCCTGTCAAACGTCACAAAATAAATGCCGACAGCATTATTGCCACGCCATCGTACCCGTACGACCGAACACGTCGCGACCTTCAATTGGCAACTCGAAGACTTCTCCAAACTCGTCTTCTCCGACCCCGAACATTTCCTCTCAACCACCTTCTCCGCGCTCGACCAAGAATGGGATCTCCGCGTCTATCCCCGCACCACCGACATCGGCATTTACCTCGGGCTTCGGTCCCTGACAGCCCAGGAGATTCGCTACACCATGCGTATCGTGCGCGTGGATGACGAAGATGATGTTTCCGAACCCGAGTTCCGCAGCAACATTCATCGCTTCGAGAGCATCGAACATATGGCCGATCGTTGGGGCGTTGCCAATCTGGTCACGCGCGAACAGCTCGTCGCCAACGGGTTGCTCCCGAATGATACCTTGACTATCGAAGTGACCATTTGCCGCGTCGAGGTCAACACCGTCCCCGTCGACGACTCCGAAATGGTGACAATTGCCGTGAATGAAGATTCCATGACGAGTCTTCCGTTCGAGCTATCGCGCAGCGAACTGATGCGTCGGTCCGACGTGTGTCACCGCTATTTCCTCGCCAATCCAGACGCCATTCAATTTTCCTTCCATGTCGACAAAGACGTCTTGACCGCCTTGCTGTCGCCCGACGCTCCCCTTCCCACCGACCCCCGCTGGATCGAGCGACATCATGCCGACCTGCTCTGTCTCGCGCTCCGCTACCACATGGCCGACGCCGAATCTATCCTGGTGCAGTATTGTGAGCGACGCACCACGCCCACACCCACAGTGGCCAACATCCTGGCCGCCGCGGAACAACACCAGGCTCACAACTTAATTGAAGCGGCACAGAAACCGTTTCCGCCGAGTCCCGACGCATCCCAGTGTATTCTGTCCTAACATGTTTTGCGATCTCGTCGATACCTGGAACCGCAGTCTCGACGTCTCCGCCAACTGGGTGGCCGCCCATCCCGTCCTTTCCGCCATCTGTAAAGAACACACCCGTAACCCCCGCGTCTGGGACGATCCCGCCAACCGTGCAGCCGTCGCCATCGCGCAGCGAGACGTGGCCGCTCCACGTCTTCCCACCTCGGGCGTTCTCTGGTCCGGATCCGAACGCGACGCCAGCTACTGGACCGATCCGCCTCTGGGGGTTGCCCATCCGCTCCACGACCTGCCCTATCTCACCAGCTCCTACAGCCTCAGCATTGCCCAGAAATACGCCGTCGAACACGGGCTGCTCTTGGAACTCCATTTCACCAACCCGTACCCAGGACTTTGTCTCGACCGAGTCTCCGTCCACGGCGACGCCGAACACGAAATACTGATCATCCTCGACCCCGAACAATGGGAACTCATCCCGCGCGCCCGTCGCGACAATATTCTTGTGTGTGATCTCACCTTTCGTGACTTGTGCTGTAATACTTAACTCGGCGGGGTAAACCCCGCGCCCCCTCGCTCGCTTCGCTCGCTTGTTGTTTGCCACATTGTTTTCAACCCACGTCTCGCTGTCGCCAAATCCCAGAACCAGATCGCCGAATTTGGCAATTTGACAAGTTGCAATTGCATTTTCCAAATGGCGTGATCGGCTTCTGAAAACTCAAGCGTGTATTTTGCCGAACGTTGCATTTCGCCCCAACCCGGTTCCACACCCCCACGGAGGGTCAAACATGTCCTCGCGAGACCTCCTGCGGAGTCGAGAGGTCTACTTTGTCACTTTATGCATACGTGCCTGTCGTTCCCGACATTCCTGTCCTCGTTGTTTTCCGTGCGATGTTCCGTCGTCGACGGCTGCTGTTGTCATAATCAAAATGCATTTGGAAGAACTAGTCACTGGCTTCGCGTCGTTGAAAGAACTCGACATGTGTTCGGTGTGCGAACAAAAGTATGTCGATCTTCAATTGTCCTTCAGACTCGGTCATGTGGAGAAGAATGGCAAGATTTCGAAAAATTTGTTGAATCAAATTAACGAGTTCACCAACCATCACGCGGTCGTCAAGACGTTTTTTATCGATAAGCGAAACTGTAATGGACATCGCGCGATACTTATCATGCGTGATGCGGCCGGGACGATGGTGGGGCTGTTGTTGTTTGACTGGAATGCGACGAGCAATAGTATGACCTTTCAAATACGGCACATGCAGATTGCCCCGCAATATCGACGGAAAAAGATCGGCACAACGTGGATTGGGTTGCTGAATTACCAAGCATGTCTTATTATGGTGAAGGCTCCCGTGCGCCTAGAGTTTGCGTTGGTGGTCCGTATTCCGAAAGATGTTGACGTGCTTCGATTTTTCAACAATCGAATGTTTCAACTGATCGAATCCGGTGACGATCATTTCGTGTTGCGTCAAAAGTTTCCGCAACCTTTTGTAGATCATACAGGGGCAACCATAGAATTTGTAGCACCCGTGAGATCATCGAGCGGGAGTGTGTAATGATTTATTAATATTTAACATACAATGTCGTTTCTACAAACCATGTCTTCGAAACAATGCAGCCCGATCGCGAAGCAGCGCGAACGAAGTGAGCGAGGGTTGCAGGGGTTTACCCCTGCCTGCAGCAAGTTCACAGCCACGTCTCCCGCTCCGCGTTGCTCCGCGGCTCGGACGAGAGACTCCTCCGACACGTCTCGCTGCCGCTGCAATGCCGCCCTGAACATCCCAGAACCAGATCGCCGAATTTGGCAATTTGGCAATTTAACAAGTTGCAATTGCATTTTCCAAATTGGGGTGATCGGCTTCTGAAAACTCAAATGTGCAACTTTGCATTTTCACCCCCTCGCGAATGACCTAATTCCACACCCCGCGGAGGGTCCAACAGGTCCCTGCGAGACCTCCCGCGGAGTCGTGGCATCCATGTTACCACATACCGAAGTTCCGCCGCCGGGTCAATTCGAGGTGTTCCGAGGTAGTCGCCGAAAATGGAAAACACTCGTAACTGTACATTCCTGGGATTCTTCGGCTCCGCAAAATTGCTACCCGTCACGACAGGTGACAGTTCCAACAAAATTCAATCATGCAATATTTTGCGTCTTCGAAGCGATCCATCGTGTCACTACTCGACGAAGTCGAGCCATCGTCGCCGAAACGCGGCAGGTTTTCAGCCGACGACTGGGAAACGGTGAGAGTGTATCAATGGCCGGCGGTGGTCCCGGTGAGTCCTCCCTTGCCACCACAACCCGCCCCCGCCGCCAACGATTTGGCTGGATTTCTCCGAACCATTGCCGGTCGACACACCGGGTTGGAAGGCAATGACTATCTAGAATCAGAGGCGATCGCTGCGTTTTGGCTGGCGACCGCAAATGAGTTCAAAGTGCCCGAATGCTATTTCTTGGATTCGATGGTGATTCCTTCGCTGATGCAAGGCGACGAGGTAGTGATGGATGAAGAGTTTGTCCTGACGATTGTCCAGGACGATTACCAAAATCGGTGTTTGCCGCATATCAACGCGTTGACGGCGCGAACAGAATACATTTTGATGCCGGTGAACGTCAATCAGGAACATTGGGTGTTGGTGGAAATACAATGTCGGACGGGGAAATGCCTGCTCTACAATTCGCTAGACGACCGAACCGTGACGGGGAAGATTGTGCTGAAACATCTGCAGCCGTGGATTACCGCGTTGTGTATCGTCGCGAACATTGCACCCATCACCTTGAAAGAATGCAAGCGCGCTCCGCATCGGCTGACCCAGAACGACTTGACCAGTTGTGGCGTGGCTACCTGCATGAACATGTATCACCGAGCCTCGAGGATTCGCCATCGAAGCTCGATGTCGATTCCATCGGTGACTCTGGCGGTGGACCAGATACGCAAGTTTCGAGATAGGTTGGCCCGGGCAATAGCGTCCGCGGCCGAGTTTACAGCATCGTCAATTTGTAAGATTTAAGTATCATCGTATTTTCCATTTTCAAACGGCAATGTTGTCTTTCACCGACGAAACGTTTGCCGAAGCGTGTGAGACATTTCAGCCTGACGGCACGTCTCTCCGCGAGTGGGATGTATCCGCGGTGACGTGCTTCACTCCCTTTCGGCAGGTGGCGGTGCAGGTATCCGCGGAGTTCTGGGCGTGTCCCGAGCAAGACATTACCGGATGGGACGTTTCCCGCGCGACCGATTTGTCCTTCATGTTTGCCGGATCTGCATTCGATCAACCGATTGGGCGTTGGAACCTCGAGCGCGCCGTGGATCTCTCGGGCATGTTTGCGCGCACCACGCGGTTCAACCAATTCGTGGGGTATTGGAATCTTCGCAGCGTGCAGCGAATGACCCAGATGTTTGGCCACAGCACTCGATTTGCCCAGCCACTGCACACGTGGCTGGCAACGTTACCCGCTGCGCTGCATGACATGCCCGCGTTCATCGTGTTCAACCATTCATGGTTGATGTTCGATTGTTGCACATTTCGCTCGACGGCGACCGCGACCCGACTGCAATCGAACTTGCGCGACTTCTTGACCGAGACATCCACCCGTTATTTTCGTACCCGACTTTCCGCCATTCCCTCGGCAACAACTACGGCTGCCGATCGCAAATACCGCGTAAGTCTTCAAAAATTCATTTTGCATTGTCGTCGTGCCCGACGTCGCCGGTTGCTATCACAATCAAAATGAAGTTTGAGCAACTAGTCACGGACGCCGATACGATGAATGTGCTCGACATGTGTTGCGTGTGTACGCGGAAGTATGCCTATCTGCAACTGTCCTTCGAAATGACCATTTTGGATCCCGGGAACCCGATGAACCAAGACACGATGGACGAAATCAACAAGTTTACAAACGGTGACGACAATGCAAAATCTTTTCTCGAGGTGAAAAGCTATTTCACCGTTCGAATGCTTATGAAGATGCGCGATCGGGCGAAAGTGTTACAAGGGGTGTTCATGTTTGAATGGGATGTCAAGAACCAAACGATATTGTTCGAGATTTGCTACATACAAATCGCCGAAGACTATCGGCGCAAGGGAATTGGCAGCACGTTGATCGGCATGTTGAATGTGCAGGCTTGCCGTATTATGGCGTCAGAATCGCTATGTGTGGGATACACGGTGACGGCGACGGTCGAGGCGAGTAACGATGTCGTCCGCTTTTTCAACAACCGCGGGTTTGTCATGAAGGAGGTTATCAAGAAGGCAAAGGTCGGCGAGAAGACGGTGTGGCGGTTCAACCAGAAATATCCAACCTCCTTTACCAATCACAACGGTACAATCGTTAATTTTACCTTGCCCGCTAGATCGTCGAGCGGAAGTATGTAATGATTAATTATTGCGTTTGTTATCGGTCAGAAAATAGACCATGATTTCCGAACGATCAAAACTTCGGCGCAAGACCGAATTTCACGCATTCGAAACGAATCGGGTGCACGCGATTTTGCCCGATCGATTGTTCTTGACCAACTACCGCGCCATCACTCACCATCCCGAACTGATCTATGAACTCGGGATCGATGCCATTGTCAGTGTGCTGGAGTTTCCGCCGTTGCGCGACATGCCGATGCCCGATGAATACAAGGACATGACCTTGTATCATTTCCAACTGGAAGACAACGTGCGTGAAAACATCAGCACTTTTTTCAAACCATTCGAAGACATTATGCGACGCCATCGAAAGGTCGTGATTCATTGCTACGCCGGCATTTCTCGTTCCGCGACGATTGTCATTGCACATCTCATCACGTTGCTCGGTGCATCCATGGCTGATCTGACCGTCGACGATCTTATCTACACCGTGCAGAAGCTGCGTCCAGGCGTGTGTCCGAATGCTGGATTTGTGCGCGCGTTGGAAGTGCATCGATTGTCGGTCATTGCCGTTACGCGACCTTCCCTCGCTGACATTCGCGGAAACGCAGATTATGCCTGGTTATCTTACAGGTAACTCCCGAATGATCGGTGATCCACTCGCGCTTTTTTGGTAGCAGGAGATTTCGATCGCGACCGAGAATTCGTTAACGACCGTGACCGACGTCGAGTTGCTGGTGGTGGAAGGGCGGGAATCATCTGCGTCACAAAATCCACCAGGGTTTTGGACGGTTCGTGTGGATTCGACTGTAGCAATTCGAACAAGGTGGTTGCAAATTCTGCGTGAAACGAAATCTTGCGTTTACATTCCGCCGGATCTTCAAAAAAGAACATAGTTTTGCAATCGACACGTTCGGGGGAAAAGAAACGATGCGCCCAACTGATGCAGTTATGTACTTTCGACGTAGACGACACCGGGCCACACAATTGATATTGAGTCGATGCGTTTAGGTTTATACGGACATTTTTCACCTCGAACAAATCTTCGGCGACTTTCTCGAACGTGCAGCTGACATTTTCTGCATTCGTCAACCAGGATCGTAAAATTTCCATGCGCGCCGGCGTAAATGGCTCTATGTCGACAATGTCGGCCTGAAACCCTCGGAGCGAGAGCATGTCCGGTGCAAACACACGTCCCCCTTTCTGAGCATATGGAGTATTGCTCAGCATCGTGGAATAGATTACGTTGTTGTAACCAAACCCACAACTATACAGTACACGATCAAGTACGGCAACGATGAACGCATGGGTAGATCCTAATTTGGATTTGGCGCGCACGAGACACAACAATGGTGTACTTTGAATGGTTTCGAATGAAGCTTGCGCCAACGCCGGATGCAGAACCACAGGTAACGGTTCGTTATCTATATGCCATGGACCTTGGCGTTTCGTAATAGGTGATCGTGGAAGTTCAAACGCAGTCTTGGCGGCATTCCAAACTGGGTTGACACCAACACCGTCCTTGACAAATCGCATGTTCATGTCTCCTCGTATGGATTGCCCGTTGTAAACTGGAATCACCATGGGCTGCACTTGTCCGCGACAAAGGTCATGGAATTCTTCCAATGGAATACTTTGCATGATGACAGAAGTGTGTTTTATGTGAATTATCCAACGATTGTTTTGAACGAAGATGCAAGTTGATTACCAAATTGTTTTGTGTTACATTACATACTATCCGGTAAACAACAACGCAGACTATGCTTGGATAGAATTCTCGCGCGCGGATACCACGTCTCGTACCCCATCTTCAATGTACGCGAGTACATCCGGGTGAACTCTGAACAGATGCGTGCCAATGTGTCCATCTGCATCCGCCGAGAAATAGATCGTGTCGTAGGTATGCCGGGCTACCAATTGCGCCAATTCCTCGAGTTCGTCATCAATGATAAATTGTACCGTATCCGTAAATGATACGAAACCACCGCTAGCGATGCTGTATCCGGTCGAAATTCCGAACGAACGCGGGGCTGTCGGACAACCAATGGCATTGAACGGTCGAATTACAGCGCTGCCTTTGCCGCGGATTGACGACTTGTGGTGTTCTACATTGTCGTTGAATATGAATAGCGCTTTCGCGTATTGTGGCTGCTGGATCATCCACGCAAAGTCTCCGTCGCGCTTGACTCCGGTGAACTGAATTCCGATGAGTTTCATGCAGTTTGATTGTGATGAAGTGCCCGTCGGCCACGTCTCGCTGACGCCGTCCTACCTTTGTCGTATTCGCGCGACCATGACCACAATTTTTTCCAAATGGATCCGCACCCGCAGTTGCGGAAACAACCCGCGTTGGTGACGTTGATCGCGGAGACTGTGCTGGAGTATCATTTGCGATCCCGCACGAATGTGGTGCGCGTGAACACTGTGTTGCCGAAATCCTCCTGCACGCTCATCACGATTACGTTTTCCGAGTCTGGCAGCAGCCGCCTCGTCGCTGATATTCCCGGAGTGGCGGTGAAAGAGAAGACATGTGTGGAAATATCCTACCACAGCGAGTGCCCGAGGCTTGATGAAGTGCGCGATTGGTTAGAACTGAAAGGTTATCGATGCAAGTATGATGTCAAGTTCAAGAATGAATATTGGGAGAATAGCTTTGCGAATCCGCCGATTCATTGTTTCGAATTCATTAATCGTTAACTATTGTATTTTCATGTTCCCGAAGTTCTTGCAATTTGCGTCGGTGGTTGCCGACCGTGGAAATCATAATTTAATTGCAACGTTGGTTATCTCGTATGACTGGCGTGATTCGAACTGCATCCCAGCGTCGCATGCTTGGCGACCTTCGCCGAGGTGTTGTATCCCTGGTGGAATTGTGCTACCGCCTTCGCCGAGGTGAAGTGAGTTGTGGCACTCGGTCGCATTGTCCGCCGTGGTGAAGTACTTGTAGCTGTGGTCATTCGCCGACCGCGGATGTGAGCATGTTGGACTGTTGCTCATAATTTAATTGCAATGGAATGTTGGAATGCCCGGGTGAGTAGTAGCTGCACTTTTGTATCGACTGACTTTTGTCTTCGTAGGTTCGCGACGGAGTTGTCTGTCTTCGTAGGTTCGCGACGGAGTTGTCTGTCTTCGTTCGCTGGCGTGCGTTAGGGTTAGGTCAGCTAGGGTTAGGGTTAGGGTTAGGGTTGGAGGTTAGGGCTACCGAGTTGGAAATTTTAAGCCCCGTCGGGCGGCGTTGTCTGAATTTGAGGACGTTTCGGTTAGGGTTAGGGTCGTCGGCTAGGGTTAGGGTTAGGGTTAGAAGTTCCCGCGTGGAATTTTTAGTCTTCCCCTAACCCTAACCGAAGTTGTCAACCCTAACCCTAACCCTAACGTCTTCAAAATTTTCAGGCGTAATTCGCCGCCCGACGCCGGTCTGAGCAAGTAGTGACGTCTGAAGACGTCATTAGGTCCCTAAACCTTCTTGCTCAGACCGGCGTCGGGCGGCGAATTACGCCTGAAAATTTTGAAGACGTTAGGGTTAGGGTTAGGGTTGACAACT
>JACCEA011317695.1_pt1 | contig 77545 bp, 69 predicted proteins | sample 7449851 | NCBI WGS metagenome assembly JACCEA01 (sample SAMN15323453, study PRJNA562643) | freshwater metagenome | isolation source: river surface water | place: USA:Blue River Watershed | collected 2017-08-18 | reverse complement strand
GAGTATACTAAATAATTTATTTAAAGTACGTAAGGTAAAGGCTTACGAAAGTAGATTAACTGCGATGGATGCAAGGAAGAATCTTCCTAACAATTATAGAGTCAATATTCTATCAAACTCCATTTCAAACTATATTCAGAGAAATGATACAATAAATGATTTTGTTATTATGATTCAACATGTCATCGCAGACTGGGTTGATTCAGTTACATATCTAAAAACATATAAGTCTTACACTCATAAAAAGGGAGACAAAAAAGTTAAATAATAATGGCGTATAATAAATTAAGATTTTTTGATAGTGAATCAAACGACTTGAACCTTCTATATAATTCAGAAACGAATATATGGGAGGGTGTTTGTTATTTACCAACAGTTTCTACTGGCCTTTATGAAACTCTTACAATTTATATATTGGAGGAGGTTGAAGGTCAACTTGGAAATACTAAGTACGTTACACCAATTGCCGAGAACACAGCGCCAACTTCGTTTAAGTTTAAATTCTTTAGTGGATATGATTTTAGCGAAGATATTTTCATGTATGGGGCAAAGAACGTTAATGGCCAATTGGAAATTGAAAAAATCGAGGAACAAAGTTTTGATTTATTAGATGTTGGTGCGAGTGTAGGAACCACTATAGATGGATTTAAAATAATTGGTGGAAATCTTCCACTGAATCCAATCAAATGTAATATTGCTCTTATGAGTAATATTGACAATTACCATACCAGACTTCTTGATATATTCGAGGTTGTTGATGGGGTTGAAACCTTAATAGCAACTATCAGAATCTATGGAGAAACTGAAGAGGAAGACGAAAGGCTTGCGGTTTTATTGTCAAACATAGGAATGACACTTACGCCTGAAGATTATGTAATACTTAAATATTCAAACATTAAGGAGATGGCTCCTGACTGGATATTAATGAATCAAAAACGTAAAGAATTACTCTTACAAGCAAGTGAAATTAAACCATTTATTGGAACATATAAAGCGGTATTAAACGCGATTGATTTCTTTGGTTATAGTAACTTAACACTAAAAGAATACTGGCTAAATATCAATGAGCAATCTGAGAACTTTGGTAAATTAAAAGCAGTTGCTGTACCAAATCAAGATGCTGTTGGATTTTTAGCAGATAAAAATAAAGGTAACGAGCTTCCAAGTTCTAACCTTAAAAAGACAAGTAGATTTTCACTTGTATATAGATTAAATGATGCAGATGGTGGAGTTGACGAATGGGATATTCCAACAGTACAGGAATCTACTGACTATTCTCCGGATGAGGTTTTAATCAAATTATATGGCTTAAAGAATAAACTACAAAAACATTACTTGCCATTACAGGCAAAAATTGTAGATATTACAGGAGAGGGAGATTACTTTTCACAATTTAATCAAAACGTATGGAATAATCAACATACGATTAAAGTCCAAGAGGCTGGAGCAAATATTGAGTTTAGTAGATTTCCTACTGAAAAGCAATTATTTATAGAAGATCTTAGAAAAGTTGATTATAGACTTACTGGAATTAACCAAGATTTTAATGCTCTTTCAGAATTAGACAGAGAGGAAATTGTGCAATCGATCACAGAATTCTATAACGGATATTATAATTCTGATATGTCTACCTTCAATACATTGACAGGCATACCAGTAGGTTGCCCAGTTATATTAAGTGCTGATTCGTTTATAGATTCATGGGATTCTGCTGAATTCACATACATGGATGCAGAGGACACAGGGAATCATATGTTAACTTGGGAAAACTGGTGGAAGCAAGGAATTTATGAAATGGAATGGACAGTTACCGGACCTAATGGATATTTAAAAACATTTAGAGGTGGAGTTGGTTACGTTGATAATACTGGAGAATTCCACCCTGAATATCAACAATTCCCAATAGTACTTCCATATACTGGAAAATACTCAGTTGAACTTGCAGTTTATGATTTATATAATGTGAGAAGTTCATATAGAGCTGCTGACTATTTTGAGGTAAACAGTAAAAATGTTGAGGTCTATGGATTATTTCAAAGAATGCTTCCAAAACTAAATTGGAATCAATACAAATATTCATATAACGAAGCGGGAAGTGATTGGGATTGGTCTAGAGAAAATACAGCTGATGTCGATAGCATTATCGCAACTTATTATTTAACATTAGACAGAGCAAACTATGTTCATGATGTTGAAGATGGTGTTGAGTTCTCTACTGTTAGAAGATATGTTGATAGTTCCACACCAACTGGGTTCAATGAAACAACAGGACCATACAGATGGAAAGAATTAAAAACGCATGTTTGGAATGATGGCGAAGAAGTTAATTGGGACATGATGAGAGTTGGCGCCGATATTAACTCTTCTTTTAAATTCGATGTTAGACAAGACCAAGGATATACGAATGGATTTAATATAGAAATAAAACAAATAGATCCGGGTACTAATTTAGACATCACGGATTCATATACCATTCAATCAGTATATCCAACAGATTCGACCGATTTAGTGGCATGGCAAAATATAGCGGATGAACTTAATAATTTGAATCCTTTGGCATACCCTATTTTGAGTAAGTTTAATTTTAATCAAATTGAAATAGATAATAATGGCGATGGAATCACCGATGAATGTTTATATATATTAGCAGTTGCAGAGGAACCATCAAGAACGCATGATTTTTATGATGTTGGTTTTACAAATCCATTAGGTGGTTCGATATTACCAGATTCAGAAGTTCATTTTACAAGTTTCAATCCAGACTACAATGATATTTGTATAATCGATACACATATGGAGGTAAAGATGTTAAATCATGTTACTTTCTCATACGATACCACAAAAATGCCAGGAATTGTTTCACAGAAATGGACGCTAAAAAACATCACTGAAAATGTAAGTGATATATATTATAGTAATATATGGCTAACATACCTGTTTAAGTTCAAAGGAGACTATATAATCGAACTTGAATTAACAGATGTTAATGGAAATAAAAACAAAATAAATAAAAATATATTAAAAATCATTTAAAATGGCAAGTATAACAACGATTTTAGGAACCGACAGTGTTTCCTCATCAAGAATTGTGATTAATAACAATTTTAATGCAATTAACACCGAATTAGCGGATTTTGCAGCATTATTAAACACAACAAACCAAACATTGGCCTTAACGGGAGAAGTTAAAGGTGGAACTTTAAGGGTTAACAACACGACGATAGATACTTTTTTAGTTTCTACGGTAGATATTACAGCGAATGTTGAAGCTATCTTTAATTCAAAGGTAACTTTGAATAATGGCTTAGTTTTAAAACTAGAAGATGGTATAACTAACATTCCTACTACTGGATATGAGGCATCTACGTATATCTTAGATGCAACCGATACTATTTTCTCAAACCCTATTGCATTATCAGCAGCAGAGGATGGACAACAAATCACATTCATCGTGGAAGGTACTCCAACATACGTTGGTACTGTTTTACCATTCGTAGTTGCATTTGATACTACGAATATCGCAGGTCCAACTGTCGTTGAGATCGGAGAAAATGGATCAGTTACTTTCGTTTATTCTGCAACTAATTCAATGTTTTATGTGGTTTCAGCAATGAACGCTACTGTAACATACTAATAAAATATAAAAACACAGCTTAAATGGCAACACCATTAATAAGAATACCTCAGGAACAAGGAGGAACTATGTATGCATTTTCAGGTGCAGCTAGGGATTTAACAAGAGCATATTACAACCCAGATATTAATTTTGAGTACTCTAAATTTGCGCTTGTAGATATTCCGGTTGTTGCTGTACCAGGGAGTGGTGAAAATTATATCCAATTCGATAATTTATTCGAGGGAGGAGCTTCACCTGCATCATCATATACTCCGAATGGAGACGCAAACGTAGATTTTGCAGAGACATTACAAAATTATGCATTGAACTTTGAAAACTTTATCTTAAATGATGATGATTTTGATCCTTCTATATATGCATCAGATGCTGAAAAGATTTTCTTTAAATGGTTACATCATTTAGGTGCGTTTCAGGTTAAACCTGCAACATCACAACAAGTGGTTTCTGGATATTCAAGAGTGATCGAGGATGAAGATACTACAAATACTGGTAATAATTACAGCAGAGTAGTAAAGTACCTTGGAAACATTGACGTTTCAAATGACAAGAATTATCAAGGAAATACATACAATGAAATATTTGTAAACGTTCCATCATCTGTTGGATATACACCTGACATTTTATTCAAATCTTCAAATTATAATACAACTGCAACAAGTTACACACCAGGTTCTGAGATTAACGGAAGAACTGGACAACTTCATCCAGATATTAATCTTACAATGGGATCTCTTGCCGATAACATTGATGGTACGATTGATATGGATCCTGCGACATTGTATAATTATGGAATTGAATGGAACACATCATTATATTCTAAAATAACAAGCGATCCCACCTTAAATAATTTCTTAGATTATTCAAAAAGAGGAGGAGACTTTAGATTCAACGCAATACTTGTTTACTATGATTTATATTCAAAATCAAATATTGTAAATAGATCTACGAATTTATATGGTATTATTCTTTTAGATAATTTTAAGAATGATGCAAACTCTACAGGATGGTATATTCCTGAATTAACAAAATACAAGCCAAACGATGTTACTGGATTAAACGGTAATGCGTTTGCGCTAAAGCTTAATGTTAAATTTAACTCATCACTTGATAATGTAGGTGTTGAGGCGAACATTAATGATTATAGTACATTTTCAATGGACATTTTCTTGGACACAACAACGGCCCTTGAAAACGCAGCAAAATTAATGGTAGATGCTAATGCAAGATTTGCAAGTATCGTCGATAGATTAGCAGCAGTTGAAGATATATTAATGACATCAAATAGTGGAACAGATTTATCAGCCAGAATTAATGCACTTGAGAAATCCCTAGAGGATGCCGCACTAAATTATGCAAGTTCTACATCAATTTTAGACATGATTACCTCAGTCAATACCAGATTAAACCAGGTAATTAGTGGACAGATACCTGCTGAATTACAATATAATACTGATGTATTAGGAGGTGGTAATGGAATGGCAATAGATAAATCTACGCCAAATCTAATTAAATTAGTAAACACTAATTACGGATATACATTAAGCGAGATATTTGAATATGATTTTATCTCTTCAACATCCGGAAATATTGTGAATGTATCAAATCCATTTAATCTATCATTGTCAGCTTCTTCTGGATTAATCACAAGAATAAGACCTTATGATAATTTAGTAAGAGTCCACACTAATAATGGGGCGTTAACTGGAGATCTGAATATATACCTAGATGATAGTATCAACACATGGAAAAAAGGACAAGTTGTTAAACTAGCCTTTAAAAATGCGATACCATTATCAGTACCTTCACAAGGAACATCATACAAAATTAATATCTACACAGATAAAAACGCAGGTTGGGTTTTAAAAGGATATTTGGAAACATCTAACATTCTTAGTTTAAAACCATATGTTGAGTTTATATGTGTCGATGAAATAAACAAGACATTTGAACTTGAAATTATAAGATAATATGAGCGCTAGCAATTCGATATCACAATTACTTGAGCAATTTTTAGAGTTAAATACAAACTCTTTAGAGACATTCAACAGAATTAATGAAGCAATAACCACTGATAAAGAAACAGTGGTTATTGACCTTTATAATAATAAGACCGGAAAAATGGAGACTATTCAGATTCCAGCGTTTGGATATCTGAAGAGAGAAATTGAAAGGCTTAATAATAATATTAGCTCGATTAGTGGTCTTGAGGGATCTGATGCAAACGTCAGATTAAAGGATGGTTCGTATAGAACAATCCATACTGCAAGGTTAAAGGGACCTTCTCCTTCAATTACGAATCTATCGGCACCAACTACATTTAGCACGAAATTAAACGAGTTTTTTGAAGACTTTTTAAATCCATTATTAACAGTAAACTTAGATGTTACTGGCCAAATTCCAGTAGAAACAGAAAAGGTTTATGTTGAGAGATTTGTATTTAATGAAAATGATTTAGCTTCAATTACAGCATTCGATGAAATTTATAAAGGTGCTAGTGAAATCGATTATGCTACATTTAAAAACGAATTGGCAACCAACAGATATGTACATTACATCGATGCTGAGGTTTTAGATATGCCAATGAGAATGATTCAGTACACTGGATTTTTGGACGTTATTAAAATAGATAACGCAGAAAAGACACAAGTTATTGATGGAATTTCTCAAACAAAAACTGTTAAACTATATACACTTAACAAATTAACATATTCTGACTCTACAAAATCACTTAAAGATACCGAGACATTAAAGGTTGGTGATTCATTAATCGTAAATTCTGGTAATTATAGAACAAGATACCAAATTGTTTCTATTGATAATTCAACTTCACAAATTGAATTGTTATTATTAGAAGGTTCTGAATCTGTTAAATTGGGAGTAAATCAATTGGGAATCTATAAGGATGTAGATACTAATTTAGATATTGAAATTAAAGTTGGATTTAACGAAAGACAAGTTGTATTTGTTAAGCCAATTGACCCAAATTCTAAAATACCAGCTGAAAACTATTCTCCAGGTATTGGATTTTATTCAAACGAATTAGAAATAACAAACACTGTAGGAGTTACAATGACTCTTGCTGAATATTATAAAAACGAGGTTTCTGACTTTGGACAATTTATTAAATCACTTAAAGTAGATTATATTCCACCTGCTGCGGTTGGTATTGTTCCAAGTGCACCTACAATTGACACAGCAAACTTTAAAGTTGTTCAAATAAATAAACACCTTACAGATAATACTACCACTGATAAGATTAAACAACTTAAGGCAGATAAGGTTGCAACTGAGCAAACACTTAAAAAATTAGATGAGTCGATTAAACAAAAGAAATCTTTAATCAATACTAAGAAATTTAGTTCAACTGCTGAAAAAGATACCCATAAAAACGAGCTTAACTCATTAATCTCTCAAAAGGATTCTGAGGCTAAGTTGTTTTCATCTGTAGTTACTGAAATTAAATCTTCAGCTGAATCTTCAGATTTACAGACAGTCGATCCAAAATATAAAGTTAGAGGATTTTGGGCTATCCCAGAACCTAAGAAAATAGGGAATCAAGTTTCCCAAGAAGTTGTTCAGTTTAAAATCAGATATAGATACGTTTCTACAACTGGTAAAACTGCAACTGTCGATCAAATTAAATTTGTCGATGCTACAAACCAAACTGAAAAAACAGCAGCATTCTCAAACTGGGTTGAGGTTTTAGGACCAGTCAGAAAGAGACAAATGAATGCTGAAGGGAAATATGAATGGATTATTGAAAGCGAAGAGGATGCAAATGCAGTTAACTTCAACTCATTAGACATATCAATTAGCCCGGGTGAAGTTGTAGAATTTATGATTAAGTCAATTTCAGAAGCCGGTTTCCCTGCGAATCCAGTAGAATCTGATTGGTCTGAGATCCAAAGAATTGAATTCCCTCAAGGTGAAATTAACACAGATGCCATGGGAACTGTAATTAAAGCAAACGAAATGGATGCTTTAAAAGTTCAAATCCAACAAGATTTGGAGGCTGCTGGAGTATTTACCCATGTTGGAGAATCATTTACTGTTGGCGATACATCATATTCACATAGTGCCAATACCATTGCTTCTGGATTTTTAACAGATCAACAAGGTCCGATTACAGTTTATGAAAAACTTTTAGCGTTACAAAACGAAATATTAAGTTTACGTGCTATAATTGAAGGTACAACTGGAGAGTTAATGGTAAGAATCATTGATGAAGATGGTAACGTTACACCAGTAACTAATAACACAACAGTACAATTATTTGCTGGTTATTATGTTAACGAAATTCCAGCAGGTGGAAAAGGTAGCATTGTTACTAAGAACTTTAAAATTGAACTTTCAAATACTAAAGCAACTGACTTAGAGTTGATTGCGAGAATTTTAGGAGATACTACTAAGCCAGTTGCAGTTTCTTCACAGAACAGCATATTTGGGTTAGGTTCAGGTGTTCCAGATCCTACATATGCAAGTGATACATATTACACAACAGAAGCTAATTACGATCTTGTACCTGTGGTTTATCAAAATATCCAAAATTCAAACGAAGATTATTTTAATAATGGACCTGATCAATCGACTCAGTTAAATGGACAGTTCATTTATTCAAGATTTAAAAACATCGCGAATGACGATTACCTATATATCTTTAACGAAAATGGTGATGGTAATATAGATCCTACTGATAATACAGGATATGACACATATGAGTATGGTCTTAAATTCAATTGGTTAAATTCACAGAATCAGCCTGCGCTGCCTGTGGTTAATCCAATTACAAAGGTAACTGATTTTTCAACCGCGGTAATTAAACCATATACTCCAATTTCTGCACCTGGTTCAACTGATTTTATTTGGGCAGGTACGTATGACAATGGTCAAACCACAGGTACTACACCTGATATGGTTTCTATTGGAGCAGTTGGAAATGCAGCATACAGTAATGGTATGTTCATGCATAAAGACCACCCGCTTCTGCAAGCTGGACATGCTGCAATAGATATTGCAAGAAATGGTATGGTTGGAATGCCAAAAACGGCACCACTAAGAGCAAATGATATTTATGGTAAAAAACAAACTCCATTTAGATTATTAGATACTATTAGTTCAGGTGTTACAAAGGGTATTAGAACCGCGATTAAAAATGGATTTTCACCAGAAGACCAATATTTATTGGGTGGTAGATCTTGTGGATCTTTCTTATACCTATCACCTCTTAACCTTGGATCTTTAGTTGTGAATGCATCCAATAAAAATGGTAAGAAAGTTATTCCAGGTGGAAGTGCAAACTCAATCTCTATTGACTTAGTATTCCAATATAGAATGACAGATTATTACGGAACCGGTGGAACAGGTAGAATCGGAGGTGTTACAACAAACGTATTCACAAACTTGACATATTCAAAAAAGATTGGAATTGATATTTTAGACTTAGGTAAAAATGAATTCCAGTTTGATGTTGAAGTTTACGCGAAATACACAACACAAGGTAAAAACATTAATAACATTACCAGCTCAATGTTGACTAATTACAATGCCAACGTTGGAAACAACAAAGGACGTAGAAGATATTTGACAGATAATACAATTGACTTCTCATATCCAGAGATAACACAGTGGTAATAAAGATGTTGTTTAGATTGTTCCACAATATACAAGGGATATATAATCTAAACAAAAAGAGCGTCCTGTATGGCTACAATTAATACTAATATTGAAGATAATTCAATAGATAATAAATCTTTCGCAATATTAAGAACAAATCCAAAGTTAACAACTAACGTAAAGTTGGTTGTTAACTCTATTGGTGATTTATTTTTAAGTTCATTTAGAGCGAGTAAAGAACTTTCAAGAATTGAATATCAAAGGTTTGAGTTAAAATCATCAGGCAGATATTCGTATGACATTGCTTCTTTTTATAGAGGTTTACCGTCAACTGAAAAATACAAAGTACTTAGAAAGTTTTCAGATACCACAGTTTATTCAGATTACCAATTTCAACATGAAGATCAGTATCATTATGGAGCAATTCATAATGAAACTAAATTATATGATGAGCAATATAAAATACTTGCTCCAATTTGGCTTGAAAGAAAGGTGCCTTCTAAGTTTGTTATTTATAGAATAGAAAATGTTGAGTACAAGAAAGAATACACGGAAGATACAAATGGACAAAATAATAGAATCTTAGAAATTCTTAAGAATGCGACTATTGTAAAGACATTTGATTTAAGTAACTCATCTAAGTTAGGGGAGTACATATCAAACCATGTTAACGATAAACAATTTCCAAAGGCTGCGATTAGTGTAAACTTTAAAGAAGGTGCACAATCATTTTTTAATGGAATTGACACAGTAAACGGAGGTTTTAGTAGTAAGGCTGAGCAGTTTGACAAGTACTACACCCAAGTAGATTACCCTGAATTTTTTAGTAATGAGATTATAACAGGTGGTTTCGAAAGAAATGGACTTGCGATCGCTAACGTAATTAACTTGGAATTCTTGTTCGATGACATCACCGCTGAAGATTATAAGATATACAGATACTTTGGTCTATACGTTGACGATATAACTGAAGGTTCTTTTATTAGTGAAGGTGTTGACCGTGATAAATCTATTAAGATTACACAGAACACATATAAGACAAACTACAATTTAGACGGTACGGGCTTGAATGACATTGATATGATGCCAATGCCATTGGATTTTAATACTCCAACCCTAAGATATATTAAAGATAGAGAGGGTAACTATTATAATTTAAAGGGTGCTGTAAATTCACAGTACAATAAATTTTTAATCAATTCCACAATAGATGTTGATGCTCTTTTTAAAGGATATGGAAAAACAGGTAAAACTGTAACATCACTTTCTAAAAAACCAAATCCTAGAGGATTTATTAAGTTTACAGTAACTGCAACACCTGCAGCTAATGATAGATTATTTATTGGAGACAAAACTGAAATTGAAATTTCAAACTACAATTTAGGAGACTATTTAATTATAGCAGATTCTACCATTCCAGCGGCAAGAGCGGTTGATAATAAATTCTCAACACAGGGGAGTTTGCAACAAATTGCAATTGCAATATCGAATGCAATTAGAAATGGAGAGGTAGTAACATACCAGGCCAGTGTAGATGGAAATTCAGTTATTGTTGAAGACTTTTTAGCAGGTAATAGAAGAAGACAAAATGTTTTTGGAATTTATACTCAAAATCTTGTAGACTTTATAGAAATTAATTCAGCCGAGCCGAACAATGTTGGGTTAAACAATACCCTTGTTCCTCCTGGAATTACAACAAATTTCTTGAACTGGAATATGCATACAATGATTGGTGGTTCTGATGAAGGACAATCTATCCTTGTAAAATCAAGTGAGATTGGAAATGTTAAAGTCGGGGAATGGGTAAAATTAAAAGACAATGATAAATTTATTCAAATCATAGAAATTGAAAAGGACCCGATTGAAACTGATGCATATAGAATCGTATTAGATTCAAAGGTGACATTGTCCAATGATAATGTTTTTGAAATATATGATGTTTATAGAACTGAGCATGGTTTATTTTCAGCATATGATTTTAAAGATTTTGACTTTGACTTTTATTCAGAAAGAAATTCAGATATAGGGGATTTACAATATGATTCTGGTACATATATCATTAAAAATCCAAATTACATAAACCAAACCGAAACTCCAAATGAACCTCAGACAATACAAATAGATATAGAGGCTTCCACATTTTACACTGGATTAAGCGGTGTGCTTGAGGCTGAAAAAATAGAGGACTCTGTTGCTAGTGAAGATATTAAAAATGAGTATGATAGATTAAATGAAAACAAGTTAAAGGAAACTGCATTAAATAGTAGAATGGTTCCAACGATTTGTAAGTTTAATCTTAAAGATGCATCTAATGCAAGAAACTTACCATACATATTAAACGTTAACGAGGCATTCGGCGAAGATAATCTTTCTCCGAATATAGAAATTGACTCTCCTCGAAAGGTTGAGTATATGAATATGGAACATTTCCATATTAATAGAATTCCAGAGACATTATATGGTAATGGCAGAAAGAATTTTAATAACTATACTGGATTTGCAGGAGATGGTGGTGTAACTGTTGATAGGTTAAAAGACACGTCATTTAATTATTTCGAATCATATTTTAACTGGAATGGATATTACGACACAATCGATAAAATTTGGTATGATAATACTGCTAAAAGATTGTGGACCAAATTTGATGAAGGAAATAGTATTAAAAACTCTTCAACAGTTTTCAGAGGACTTAGATACTCTTATTTAAAAAGAAAGGAAAACACTAAAGAAGTTCCCACTGAATTTATATCAGATTCTAACGTTACCGATTATAAGTTTGGTGTTGTTTTCTCATATTACAAAGATATTGATTCTAATGGAAATCCAATATTGAATAACTCTGTTGTTATTACCTCTGTAAAAAATGATGTATTTAAATTTATATGTGTTGTTGTAGAATTAAATGTAGTTGACAACGATGTTGAGGAAATAAACAGATATTTAATGTATGCTCTGAAAGATGTTGAACTTCAAGGAGACATATTAAATACTGATATTCCATTCTTTATTGATTTTAGCAGTTCAAATAATAGTTTTCCTGGACAAGATGCTGAATCAGTTTTATGGGCATCAAATCCTTCTATTATTGATGGTAGCGCTAAGTTTACAAAATATGTAAGACCGGATGAGTTCGGACAATATTCATGGATATACTTTAATATTGGTACCGATACGTTCGCGGTTAAGGTTATAGGTATTCTTAATGATGAGAGCGTACTTATTTCTGGATGGCCATATTTATTTGATGTATCAACTGGAAAAGAAGTTCCTCCATCGCAAGGTGGATATCGATTAGACCCCACATCATTTGCACTAATACCCGCAACAAGCTATATCTTTAAATATTATGCAGGTGGTAAAAATGAATTTGCTAATTTATTAAATGAAATAAATGCATACAATTTCGCAAACAGATTTAATACGTTTGGCGAAATTAACTATATTAATATTGATAAAAATGGTGTTGAAACATTTGATGACTATGTTTTATCGATAGAATCAGGTGTCGATGTTATTAAGCCATCGATTATTAGATCCGAAACGGATCCAGACAGACCTAAAGCATATCGATTATCTTCAGGGGAGATTGGAAGTATCATAACCGAAAGAGAAGACGGAGGATATATCACACTGTTGAGAAGAATGAATGGTGATTATAATCCACTATTCAATGATGTAATAACATTTACCGATGTTCACATTGGTAAAATGTTGACGCATCCTCCCTTAGATCCTTTAATAACAGATAAAAATTTAGTTATTTATAATTCAAATCATAACAAAGGTGTTGCGTTTGAATCTTACAAAAACAACAGAAACGATTATGGTTATATTAATAACTATTTTTATCACAAGGTTAATGATGAGGATTCAAAGAATATACTGAAACTTTCACAAACTTCAGATAAATTGCCATTATACCCTGTTATTGGTGAAATTGCAATTGATAAAAAGAATATTAATCTCTTTAAGTCTAAGTACGCTGATGACTATTTTGTTAAGTCACTTCCAGGAGGTTCTTTCACACAAGCACATGGTACATTGAGCCCTGTTGAAAAGAAAAACTTTATGGTTTCAACAATTATGAAGGTTAAGGATTCATATGACATTACGAAATTTACAAGTGTTCAGGAAAAAAGCCTAGAATCACTTGATAAAATTAGACTTAATAATCTTAATGTTGAAACAATACATTGGTTTGAGGACGAGTATCAAGTTGTAGCAGATTTCTATTTACCGGATGCAATCCTTGGAGAACTTATCGAAGATGGAATCAGAACTAACTTTAAAAAATATGTGAATCCAATAAATTCATTTGGAGATAAATCTTCAATTGATGATGATTTAAAACTATATGCAAACACAAATATATCGACGAGATTTATTATCGATAATGTTGATATTTATGGAATTGAAGGTAAAGATCTCTCTACGAATTTTGTTTCAGTTTTGAATACTTCAGAACTAATTGAAGATGGTTTTAGTAAATTAACAAACTTCAATATTCAGAGTTATCAAAATGATGGCCTAAGTTTTAGATTGATATATAATAAAAGACGTGGGTATACTTACAATTTCAAAATACACGTTAAAATACAAGCATAAAATTAATGGCTATTAATATTAAAGAAATATTCAAGAGTGACCTGGATCCAAATGGTACAACCTGGTGGTCTAAAGATAAAATTGACAAGATTAATTTTAATTTCAATCAACTGTCAAATGGTGGAATGCCAGGACCTCAGGGATATGCTGGTGTTGATGGCCCGTTTGGTCCTAATGGAATACAGGGACCTCAAGGATATATGGGACCTCAAGGTTACCAAGGTCCTCAAGGTGCATTTGCTCCAGAAGATTGGATCTACCACAAAGATGTTCCAAACAGCGTCGAGTATTTATTTCCAAAGGCGAATGATTTAACACCGATACAATATTCTTCGGTTGTTATGCGAATTGGTATTCACAACATGGATTCACTATATACATCTCCATCAGATTATAGCGAGTATACTATGTTGTCAAACATAAAGGTATCTGATGTAAACGATCCTACTTACATCGCAACTAGTCCTAAAATAAATCTAAGGTTGCAACATGATGGAAAGGTTTCAGACTGGAAGTTGGTCAACAACAATGGAAATGCGGAAATGCATATTGGTAAATTTGTTACGTCTGACACAGGATTTCAATTAATACATTCATCATTAAATACGTTAATTAATACGGTAGATAATGTTGGATTTATCAAAGCAGTACATGACATTAAGGATTCTTTAATAAAAATTAATAATATTAATTTTGTTTCTGGGCAACAAGGTCAATCAAATGCGACCGTGGTAAATGGATCCCATTTTAGATCTAATGATAGTTTTATATACAATAAAAACCCAAATCAAGGGTATATCCTTGTTTCGGATGACAGTAATGGTAATGTTAATTGGAAAAACAAGAAAAGTATTTTTGAGAATTTTCCGTTAGGTTCTATTATTTCAATACGAGAAGAAGATTTTAATTCAACTAATTTTTATTTAAACGAAACTATAAATTACCCAACAAATAATGTTATAAAAAACAGATATGGTAGAGGTAAAGAAAATACAGATTATGCAGGTTGGTATTTGTGTAATGGAGAAACATGGGAATTTGAACCTGGAGTTTTTTCATACTTAACGCCAAACCTAAACTCATTTAGTTATAATATAGATGCTAATGGGGCAGCACAAGAGGAAATAACCAACGGAGGTGATGATACACCAATTATAATTGGAGGATATGATATAACTATGGATGCCGTATATAATGGCAATAGTGAATATTCAATCCAGCTTACTAATACATGGGAAGATAATAATACATCACCAACACCAAATGATACTATAGATTTTGGATCCTCTGCTAATTCACATTACGTAAGTAGAATGGTACACATTGTGAAATTAGAAAGAGAGGATTTGACATGGATTAATCCAGATGGTTCTGGTACAACACCACCCCCCACAACAGTATATATCCCGTTAACGTATAGATTAACGAGTGCACACGGCGGGATATGTAATATTATTAATCCACTAGAGAATCTTTATTCATGGAATGGTGGTGCTATTACCAATTGGGAAAATACAGGAACTTTACCGGGAGTATATCTATATAATTGGGGTACTACAACATTTGCACCTAGTGGATTTTATATGAGAACAGCTCCATCTGGATTGCTCAATAAAGTATGGAGATACTGGGATAGTGTAACTGCAACGTTTAGTTTGCCTACAGTATGTTCTCCTCTTGCAGCAAATACGGTTGATTTGATTTATTCTGAGGATATTGAAGACTTAAATGGAGACATTGGAGACATTGCAAATTTAACGACAATGGCAGCCTCTTATGTGATCGATGGATCTTCCTTTGAAAACTCTACAAGCATGTACGCTGTAGGTCAATTTAATTTCGTATTACTAGCAGGTTGGTACCGTGAAGTAACACCAGGTAGCTCAGGAGTTAGAAGATATTGGGACGGTACAAGTTTCCAAGGAGAAACATTAGTAACCAATTATATTTTTAGATTTATAGATAACGGGGGAGATAATTTAAGTCCACTATCAACATCATCAAGTACTGCTGGAGTTTGTACAACAATCCCGGGAATTAATTCATCTCAGTCATGCTATGTTGAAACTGATTATCAATCAATTGCAAATAGTGATATATCATCAAATCTAGTAACAGTACATGGAGAAGGATCTAGAATATTCGTACATCAAACATGGTTATTTCCATTCGATCCAAATGTTACTCCACCTCTTGTTAATATTATTAGTCAAAACGCGCCAGCATCTACATTAAAATACAAAAGAATTTGGGAAAATGGAGTTGGAGCCGCGCTTGGAGGTGGTAATGTGAGTTGTACTATTGACCAATATTATGGAAATTTAGCAACAATAACTATATGCCCATAAAAAGAAATATATAATCTAAATATAGTATAAGAAATGATAATAAACCTGAAACAGATAAATTTATCTGATAGTGATAATATTAAACTTGACAAAATTAATTATAATTTTGATCAGTTAGTCGCTAATGGCGGTGGCCCAATGGGAAACACTGGTCCCGTTGGTGCACAGGGAGCTACTGGAATTACAGGAGCTCAAGGTTATCAAGGTCCAATTGGGCCAGAAGGAATTGAAGGACCTGCTGGATTAAACACAACAGCATATTGGAAAAATATTGCAGGTGGTGGTAATGTTCCGGTAGATACTATCCTACCGATACATGATAATACCTCTAATTTACATCCACCCATGGTAAGTGTTGGATTTATGGAGGGTGATTCAGAATATCAGAATGGACAAAGTACTTCACCTGGACAAACTCCATATCAATGGATTATTAATAGAAAAACTAATTTTGCGCATAACTTAAGATTTACGAGTTCTGATGTTTTAAATAACTCATTTAACTTTAGAATGGAAAATGATACACTGAATTCTATCAATAAATTTACGATGGGATTCCAGAATATCAACAACACTTCAATAATCTGGCATGCACAAAACCATATATTTACGGACAACACAACCGGACTACCTTTAGTAGAAATGGGTACAAGTGGTATTACATACCATAAAGATGTTGAGTTCGATAGACCGGTTACAATTAATGGTCAATTAAAAATCACAGATCCAAACGCTGCTACAGATAAAATTGCAGTTGCTGCAGACAATACTGGTACTGTAACTTTTAAAAGCATCGATCAATTAGGAGGAACAGTTCCTTATGGAACAATTGTGTCAATTTTACCATCCGTTTTTAATAACAATTCAAACTTTAAAACAACTGAGGTAATATCATTAACACCCGCAACAAACGATTTTCCATTAAAGATAAGTATCGGTAGAGGCATTAATGATTATGCAGGTTGGTATATTTGTAATGGTAAAACATGGACAAGCGAGTCAACACAAGATTCACATATAGTGCCTGACCTTAATTCATTTTCATATAGCATACCAGATAATCCAACATCAATCGCAGTTACGAGTCAAGGTGACGCAGGAGAAACTAACGATGATACTAATATTATAGGAGGCGCAAATATAGGGATGAACGTGCAAACGCCAGCACCTGGATTCTTTGTTACGCAAGGTACAATCGACACTGGCGATACCACAATTTCTACAGCAACAGGTACTACATTTAAAATTAAAAAGCTTCCTCAAATAATTTATTTAGGGGATGATGATTGTTATTGGCAAGATGCAGGGGCAGGGCAAGCACCAATAACGACAAATACATATTATATCGACGATGATAATAATGGTCCAACTGGATCTTTAACTGCAAGCACAGTTAGAACATTACAACAGGGCATTACCGATCAATTTACAATAAGAGTATATGCTGCATCTGGTTATTATTTTAGTACTCTTCCAGGTGGTGGGGCATTTACGTCAGGAGGACAGGGATACGCGGTAAATTATGTTAGTGCACAGAGTGCACAATATCCTACATTTGTTGATGTATCGATAACTGCAACACAGGGAGTTAACAATACGACAAGAACTATTACATGGAACAGTTCTACAATGGTTACACAGATACCATCATATAGTGTTAATTTCACAAGATCTCTTACACCAACCAATCTAACTTCGATTACAACTAATGGTGCTATTCCAAGTAGCACGGTTGTTTCAGGAAATTCTATCGATGGTTTTGATTTAACAATAGTAGTAACTGCTGGAAATATTTCCACGAAAATTTTTAGATTTGATAATGTTAATAGCATCGGTATCGCGCTTGCAGGTTCACCTCCTCCTGGAGCTTCCGTAACTGTTGTCTCTTCTACATTCACAGGTATATCGACGCCTACATTGGGATGGAACGATCAAATAACATTACAGGTTAAGATAACCGGAGTTCCGTATGGTACTAGTAACATTAGTTATAATATTACAGGTGGTCCAGGTACATATAAACAAATCGGAAATGTTCATTTATTATCAGGTTACCAGGAAAAGTATCCTTTAGAATCGTGGAATGATAATACCCCAAATATGAAAATTGTTAACTTGGACCCAGCAACACAATACATAAGATTAGCAGGGCATAATAATTCAGGTACAACAAATACTGTCGGAGGTTATATAAATGGAGGAACTGTCGGCCAGGTTATTATCAATGGTACTGGAACTGTACTTGGAATGAGTACTGCGATTGCTATAAATACATATAACAATAACCCTAGTAATATTAAATATGGTGAGGTAGTTTGGGTTAGTGGAACAGGATATGGATTCCTGGCCGAATGGACAATATGTTCAAATAATAGGCAGGCAGCATCTTGTAATTTACTTTATTAATAATTATGATATTCATTACTAAAATAATAAATTGGATTAAAAATCTAAAGCTAACTAAGACTGATATTCTTTATATCGGTCTTATAGTTTTTATCTTGCTTTTTTTACATCAGTGTAATTCAAATTCTCAATTAAAGAGAGAAGTAGAGCAAGTTCAAATGGTTGCAGATAGAAACTATAATAATTATAAAGCCAGCCAAGATACTATTAAGATCGAAAGAAATAAAAATGGAGAACTTGTAGCATCAAAAAGAACCTATGAATTTGATATAAATTCTTTAACGGAAGCAAACAAAAAATTAATAGCAACATACCAAGGTTCTCTTAATCTTAATAAGGATCTTAAAAATATTAACTCGCTATTAAAGGCTGAAATTAAAATTAAAGATTCTATCATTAATGCAAAGTCAAGCGTTATTGTGGTAAATGATACATTGAGCATCATCAAAATTTCGGATGAAAAAAATTGGGATAAATATAACTGGAGAAGGTTTAACGGAAGTATATGTGTTTTAAGAAATAGCAGCACTAATAATTTAACAGTGGACTCTAGCAGATTTGATTTTGTTCAAGGAATGGAATTAAAAGCTGCAATCCTAAATGAAAATGGAGTTAACTCTTTAAGAATAAGTACACCTTATCCTGGAGTTACCTTTACAAATATAGAAAACATTAATTTAGTTAACGATAAACTAAATCAAAAATATGAAAAGAAGGCTGGTTGGTCGATAGGAATTGGTGTTGGTTATGGATTTAATTTAAATGGTAATGTAATTACCCCAGGTCCAACAATCAATGTCGGTTTAGCATGGTCTCCTAAATGGCTTAGATTTTAAAAAACAATAAAGAAATGGCAAAATCATCAAGATTCTTAAGAATAGACGAAGATGTATTATTAGAATTCATCTATCATGACCAATCAAATCCAGATTTGGTTAAGATTGAAAATGATAATAATGGAACTCAACTTAAATATTTAAATACAGTTGATGGAGATAATAGTGCTTCGCGTTTCTTAATAAACGAACTTGGTGCTGATGTTGTTGAGTTTGCCGTTACTACTGCAAGTGGATATGTACTTATAAATCAATTTGCAAGTAGACAGCTTTTACTTAGAAATGGTAAAACATATAAGTTTGATTTAACTGACTCTAGTATCGACAATGTTGCTGGATTCAATATTCCAGGAGGAGCAGGATTTTTAGTTGGTTCGATTTATGTTTATACACCAACAACGAATGGAACTTTCCAATATGAATATACAAGTTCAAATGGTACTACATTTATTGGAGGACAAATAGAAGTTTCAAATAGAGCTAGCTCACTATTTTCAGTTCCAGATGCACAAACAGGAAATGATATTAAAACAGCGCCTGGAGAATCTGGAAGATATTACGCAGTTCCTACTGAAAATCCAAACACATTAGCATTATTAAATAACTCTTTAAATTATTTAGATTCTACCGAGTGGTTAGGTACAAATTCAAGTAACTTAGCAGTTGTTCCAACTCAAACTGTTTCGGCAGTTTGGTATGATACAATAAGACTTCACTTAAGAACAGGTTATTCTTTCTATGGTAGAGGATATGATGGTTTCTTATTTCAAACTAAAATCAAGAGAGAATCTGGGGTTTATAATTATTTTAACTCAACAGTTTATTTAAACTCTTCAAGCTTTGAGATTCAAAATCCAAACCCATTTATTTTAGGAGATACATCATATTCAAAATACATCGAAATTAAAGTTCCAACTTTAGTTAACATGTATGACCCAACTAAAAACTTGGAATTTGAGGAAAGTTTCTTTGGTACTACAGGTTCTACCGATGCAATTAATCCTTCGGTAAATTATGAAATTGATTTTAAATTAATCAGTGAAGTAGTTACTATTAATGGATACGATTATATAAATGTTGCAGAAGGAAAATCAGTTACGCTTTCACAAGAAGACGAATACACTGATATCGCAGCAAACATTAAACATTCGGATGATGGAGACTACTTTGAAATCTATGGAACTAAAGATGGTTCACTTGCTGGATTTGAAAGTTATATCAATGGTAGAATACAAACATCAGGAGATGACCTAACCGTATTTTATGAAGTGCAGGTAAGCGAACAACTTGGTCTTAATTATATTAATACATTCTCTAATACTTTTACACAAACATCACAATTTGATGAGGTGATAGTATTTAGACCAGTAATTATGAACTCTTCTATTTCTAGTAATTTTACAATTACGGTAAATATGAGAATCTATAATGAAACTGATAATACTCAAATATTGAAGGTTGCTTCATTGATTTATAGTCAACCTAAAAAATATGGTAAGAAATTATTGAAATTGAATTTAAATTCTGGTTTCGCACCAACTGTAGTTTATAATACCCTACCAAATACATCGGTTAATAGAGAGTTAAATGGATTTGTAAATTCAATAAGACCAAGTGTTGGAGAAACTAAATATGTTCCAGTTGCTTTGGACACTTATGGAATTTTAGCAGCAAACACTAAAATGTCAGTAGATGGTGCTGATGTTACTTCAACTGCCGATATTAAATATGATGCAGAGGGAGCAGGAACAATTACACTATCTAAAGTTTCTGATAACTTTATTAAATTTAAAGTTGCAAAACCGGGAGATGGAGTTTTGAACGCTATTAGTTTGGTAAATGCAGAGGACATGGTTTTAATTATTAAAAGTGGAACAATAGAGGAAAGAATATCACATGACCCTTCATTCCCAGGAGTGGATATGGGAAATGGAGAAGTTTTCTTTAAAGTTGCAAAAAGTACAGCAAATAGATTTGACCAATCGGACACAAACCAAAATGCTGACAAATTTTATATTAACATAAAAAATGGTGGTACTGAATCGCTGTTATATTACGGAAACGTTAACATTATATAATGATTTTAAATAGTAGAAATAATTTATTCAACTTCAAATTTCCTAGGACTTTTATTCCTAAGGAGGTTGCTGACAAATATCGTAAGTATTTGAATAGAATGCCAGGTAATTTAATAACAGAGCCAATTGATTTTATAAATTATTCAATACAGGGCGTTAATCTGCCTGGAATAACATTTGATCCGATTCAAGTTGCGCCAAATGATGGTACTATCACCTATCATAGGGGAGCTATTCCAATACAAAATACAATTGATAGACAGTTTAAAGTTACTATGCAACTCTTAGATGGTTATATTAATTATTGGATTATGCAGGACACTCTACTATATTATTATTCTAGAGCAACTAAAGAACCTTGGTTAAACGATGTTAAACTTCAAATAATGGATGCCGAAGGTATACATATTATGAGTGCAGTATTTGAAAAGCCAATCTTAAACTCAATATCTGAACTTGATTTAAATATGAGTTCCAACATAGCAGAGTTTACAACATTTGATTTAAACTTTTACTATAATAAATTTAACATCACACTAGAAATAGATTAAGATATATAGATTATGAAAACATTTATTGATTATATTAAAGAGGAAAACATGACAGATAAGGAATTAGCTATCTTAAACGAGTCACTTCAAACTGAATGGACAGAGGAGTTAGACGCTAAGGTCGATGCTGCAATTGAGGAGTTTACATCAACTTATAGAAAAGAAGATGGTACTTATGATATCGAAGCATTCAATAATCAGATCACAAACGAAGGTATGTTAGGAAGTATCTTCGGAGGACTTGCAGGATTTGCACTTGGAAAAACCGTAGGTAAAACCATTGCAAATATTCTTGGAATTAACTCTGGAATTATGTATGATATGTTAACTTCAAGATTAGTTGGTGCTGCTTTAGGTGCTTCTCTTGGTAAAAATCTATAATATGAATTTTGTAACAATTGACTTTTCCCTTAACTCACCAGGAATCTGTGTATTTAAAGATAACAAATATAATTTTATTGGTTATTTAAAACCAAAGACTGGAACTAAAAAGGAACAACAACTTCAAGAGGAACTTAATATGCTTGAAGACACACAGATCTCACATCAACCTGATTGGACAAACAATGAGGCTTATTCAAAGAGTGAGATGATTAAAATCCAAAGACATACCCAAACAGCAAAGGACATTATTGATATGATTTTAGAAATCACAGGCGATGATTCTCCTTTTGTAATTGCCTTTGAAGGATCTTCTTATGGTTCTTCTGCAGGAACAAATAATATTATTGACATGGCCGCAGGTGCTGCAATCCTTAAAATGGAAATGATGTCGAGACTTGCAGTCTTGGAAATGATGACCATTGCACCTTCAACAATTAAGAAACATGCTGGCAAGGGAAACATGAAAAAAGATGAGCTTTGGACCAGATTTCTTGAAAACATTCTTAATGATTCTTCGTTAGAGACCTCATCTCTTCTTGCATTCTGCAAAGCTAACATCGGAGAGGTAAAGAATGTTCCTAAACCAATGGATGATTTGGTTGATGCTTATTTTTTAAATCATTTAGCCAGAACCTTATTTTACCCTCAGGCTTAAAGACATAAGTTATATTGTCAGGTGGCTGGATTGTTTCAGCTTTCCAGAAAATAATTTAAAATAATTTCCAAGTACCCCATAAAAAGAATTAAAATAGTCCTGAAACAAATTTAAATAGAGATATATAATACATGTACTAATATTTAAAAATGTATCATTGATGAATTCTTTTAATACAACTGAGCACTTTAACTTTTATAATGCTCTAAGTAAATTAGTCAAGTTAGGTGAAATTTCTGAACAAGAAAAAGAAATCCTACTCGCTAAATCAGGTCTATCCAAGATAGATGACAACCAATATAAAGATGAATCAGGTGCTATTTTAACTATGAGTCATGAAACTTTTTAAGGTATCAGTATATAACTATTAACAAATTTAAAGTATTAACAAAAAATTAAAGTATTTAAGACATGGCAGATTTTGACATTTTTAACTTAGGTGTGGCAGATGTAGACACACATGAAACAGCAGCTTCATCAGGAAGCGATCTTTACAAACCAACAGCTGACGATGGTAAAGATGGAACATACAAAGCAATTATTCGTTTTGTTCCAAACCCAGCAAATCCAAGAAACTCTTTAGTAAAAAAATACGTACACTGGCTTACAAATGCAAGCGGTGATGGTAAAATGGTAGATTCTCCTTCAACAATAGGTGATAAATGTCCAATTGCTGATGTATTTTTCAAATTACGTAAAAGTGATTCAGCAGTGGATAGAAAAATGAGTGATAAACTTAAAAGACGTGAGCAATACTTCGCTCTAGTTAAAGTTATTAAAGATCCTCAAAACCCAGAATTAGAAGGTCAATATAAAATCTTCAAATTCGGTTACAAAATCAAAGAAAAAATTGACGAAGAATTGAAGCCAGCATTTGGTGAGCCAACTCAAGTATTTGACCTATTTGCAGGTAAAAACTTCGAATTGATTATCACACGTCAAGGTGACTTCAACAACTACGATAAATCGAAATTCTCATCTTCAACGAGTGCGATTGATATGGCTGGAAAACCAGCAGAAAGAACCAAAGAGGTTATGGCAACTATCAAAGCAGAATTAGATGCAGCTCCATCATTGGAACCATACGAATACAAAGCATGGGACGCTGAAACACGTGATTTCGTAAACAGTATCTTAAGAAACTACTTAAATCCAGGTGATTCAATGGACTCAGTTATCTCAAAACCAGCCGCTAAAAAACCAGCTGCTAAAACTGAAGAGAAAACAGGAAGTGATTATGAATTTCCAGCAGAAATGGTAGCATCTCCATCAAGCGATAGTGATGCAGACGATTTGGATGATTTCTTAAATGACTTAGGAGTTTAATCTTAACATAATTAAATAGAGTGGGTCAGGTGTAAACTTGGCCCATTTTCTTTATATAATAATTATGACAGGTCAAAAAATCACAGAGGAATTAAAAGCAAAGATTAGAAGTTTAGTTAAGGAAGTGGTAGTGAAAGCTCATCACGAACCTTCTAAGCAAATGATTAAGGAGATGCCAGGTAGGATTACATTGGCATGTCCATTTTGTGGTGACTCAAGCACTGACCATAAAAAGAAACGAGGTAATCTTTATTGGGACACTCTACAATATCACTGTTTTAATTGCGGAGAACATTCAAATGCATATCAACTTCTTAAGGAACATCATGTAAAATTCCAAAGTACTGATGATTCAATTCAAATCATTGACTATATTCAAGAACATAAAATGGAATCTAATACCATTGAGGTTTTAGAACATGATGTATTTAAATTAGCACATGATCTGGCACCAACCCGAAGCGAACTTAGGGAATGGTTTGGTTTTAAAGAGATTGAGGTAGGAGATCCAGCATTTTTCTATTTACGCAATAGATTATTGTCAGGAAAATTAGATAGGTTTATGTATTCTCCAAAGGACAAAAGAATCGTTGTTCTTAATCTAGCGCCTAAAGATAAAGTTATTGGATTTCAAACCAGATCATTGGTTAAAAGGGCAAATTCAAGATACCTTACATATGACCTTGCAAAAATATATGAAGAGGCAGAAAAGGAACTTGTACTTTCGGAAGAGGAATTGGCAAGTGTCAAAAAGGTTTCAACAATATTTGGTGTAATGATGGTAGATTTCGAAAGAGATGTTACTATGTTTGAGGGTCCTATCGACTCTATGTTTATTCCAAACTCAATTGGACTTGCAACTGCAGGTCGATCTACTGAAGAGTTCGATGAAATTCCCACCATTAGGTATATGTTTGATAATGATTCAACCGGTAAAAAGAAGATGATGGAGAAACTCAGACGAGGTAGAAAGATATTTATATGGGAAAAGTTTCTTAACGAAACAAAGATTGAAAAGGAATGGGAATTGTATCTAAAAAATACAGATCAAGATAATAGAGATAAATATCCTAAACAAATAGGTGACTTAAATGATTTGGTTATAGCCGCATGGCTTACAAAGAATAAATGTTTATCGAAGTTGACAGATTATTTTACTAACTCAAAACTAGATGCATATCACTTATGATAAAAAAAGATTTTTTACAAATGATCGACGAACAGTTCGAGGACTTTGAAAACGAAAGAAGCAAAAGAAAAAATTTAAAGATGATTATTGATTTTTCATCTGCAAATATTTCACACGAGGGCAAGGAATTTACAGTGACTAAGCCCAAATTAAAGGCTAAGTTCAAAAGTTCAGTGTACATTAAAGACAACAAAAAAGGAAACTCATTATTTTAAAACAATTTATATGTCAGATTCGAAAGACAAAATTAAACAGCTTGACGATTACTTAAGCAAGCAAAGAGAGGATTGGACTTCTAAAATAAAGGGATTGACAGAACAATTAAAGTTAGGTAATAATCTTGAAGAGGTTAGTGCTTTTACTTTAAGTTATCGTCAAATATTGGTAGAGAACTTAGCTACCATGGGAAACCGCATCAAATCCCAAAAAGCAACCGTAGACGTTAAATACAAAAATAAATGGATTGAGTATTATAGTTTTGACTATAAACTCACCGACAAGATGCGCGAAAAATTTGTCGAAGCAGATATTGCAGATGACACACAAATCCTTGAGTTATTACTGACTCAAAAAGGTTTTATAGAGGGATCTATAAAAACACTTGATAATATGGGCTTTGCAATAAAGAATCGCCTTGATATTAGCAAGTTATAAAAAAGATCGTATGAGATTTGATTTTAACATTAACAGAAGACAATCAATTTTTAAGAATTGATGAATCAACTGAGCTTGAGTTAGAGCAGATTAGAATTTCTTTAACAAAACGAATTGACTCTTGGAGATTTAATCCTTTAGTCAAAAGAGGTGTGTGGGATGGTTACGTATCTTATATTAAAGATGATAAATGGATTCCAGCAGGTTTATGGCGATATGTGATGGGAATATGTAAGGACTATCGCTTTGAATTAAAGATAAACGGAATTAAAAGATTAATAGACCCAGATATAAATGCAGAAACATTCGAGGCATGGGCTTATGAATTGTTTGAGGGTTCTAAGATAACTCCTAGGGACTACCAAGTAGAAGCAGCGTATAATATATTAAAATTTAGAAAGTGTCTTGCAGAGCTTGCAACATCAGCAGGTAAGACCCTAATTAGTTTTCTTACAATAGCTTACATGCTAGAGAAGGGAACTGCAGAGAGGATATTATTTATAGTGCCTAACGTTTCATTGGTGGTACAAGCACATGAAGATTTTCATGACTATAACTTTAGAAACAGAATTGACCTAAGAATTCAGCAGATTTTTGCTGGACAAAAGATTAAGTCAAATAAAAATATAGTGATAGGTACTTACCAATCATTAATCAAAAAGGACAAAGAATATTTTGAACAATTTGATGCAGTAATTGTCGATGAAACCCATAAGGCAAAATCAGCAAGTATCAAAACAATTCTACAAAAATGTACTAGGGCTAAATATAGATTTGGACTTTCAGGTACAATTCCGAAGGATGGTACTCTTGACAAATTAACCCTAATGAGTCAAACTGGACCTGTAATTACAGAGGTTAAAGCAAGTTTCCTACAGGATGAGGGTCACATTGCAAAGTGTGCTGTTAAAGTAATTGAAATGGATTATGCAACTGACAAACAAAAGACTGCCCTAATGGAATTGGCACAAAATAAATATGAGAACAAAGATGTATTTGCATTAGAGCAAAACTTTGTAATTAATAACGCAGCTCGCTTAGATTTTATATCAAGTGTTATTGGTAGAGTTCCAAGAAATTCATTAGTGCTTTTCCACAGAATTGAACATGGACAAAGGTTATATGAAAAACTCAGACAAGAAACCAATAAGCGAGTATTCTATGTAGATGGTGGAACCGCATCAGATATTAGAGAAGAGTATAAAAAGAAGATGGAAGCAGGTGAGGAGATTGTAATTGTTGCAAGTTATGGAACGTTCTCAACTGGTATTTCGATTAAGAAAATTCACAACATATTCTTTACAGAATCGTTTAAGTCTGAGGTGATAATTAGACAATCGATTGGACGTGGACTGAGACAGCATGAATCAAAAGACAAGGTATTAATTGTAGATTTTGTTGATGATATTAGAACAGTAGAGTGGGATAATTATCTATATAAACATGGAAAGGCGAGGCAGGCAATATACAAACAAGAGAAATTTGACTACACTATAAAGAAAGTCAATTTTGAAGGAGATATATAAACATAATAACTTAATAAAAAAACAAAATTAAAATGGCAGAAGTTAACAAAATCTCATCATTTAGAAGTTTTTCAGAGATTAAAGCTCAGGAGAATGAAATGAAATTGAGAGAAGAAAACAATCTTAAGAAACAAGAAACCCTATCGAAAATTTCAGAAATTTTAGATGAAATGGGATTAACTAACCTATCTGAAATTGATGAAGATTCTCAACAAACATTTATCTCTAAATTATTAGGTAGAGAAATGAATGAAGGTAATGCTTTTGTATTTGCTGCTTCTAAAGCAAAGTCAGAAGGAAAAGACGAGTTTGAATTTAACGGTAAAAAATATAAAGTAACTATTAAAGATACTGGACTTAAAGAAGGTAATGCCTTTGGAGATGCTGTAAGAAAAGCAAAAGAAGAAGGAGCTACTGAATTCGAATTTGATGGTAAAACATATAAAGTAGAAGAGGCAAATGTTAATGAAGGTTCTCATGGAATGGCAACCAAGTTATTACAATCTTTAGTTAAAGGAGAAACTTCTAAAGCTGAAGGTATTAAAATGTCAAAGGAATTAGCACAACACTATATTGATTGGATTAGAACATCACCTTATGGAAAGAAAAATGGTAACTTACCATTGAATATGTTAATTGATGCTTCATTTAATTGGGGAATCGAAAGAGGATTGGATCCAAGTCTAAAATCTGAATTAAAAGATTTAAAAGGCATTAGCATTAAAGAATCAGTAGTTAATGAAGCTGAAATTAAATCTGATGATGAATTTAAAGAATACGCATTTTCAGTTTTAAAGAAAGCATTTGGATCCGATTTCGATGAGGCAAAAGGACAAGATATCGTTGATGGTATTTTAGGTAAAGTTGACGGAGACTATGGTGCTGCGGTTGGAATGTTAACAAGTTCTCTTGGAGAATCAGTTGTTACTGAAAGAGAAGAAACCCAAATAGGTACCCACTGATATCAAGGAAAATCATATCCATTATATACAGATGACGAACATAATCATTATATCAAAGTAAATGGTAGAATAATTGCAGTTGATGAATCAGTTGTTACTGAAGGATTTGATGCTAAATACTGGGAAGATTACCATGAAGGTGCAAGTAAAATAGAAAATCCAGGTGGTATGCAATTACAGCAAATAGTATCTGGATGTGTTGAAGACTGGAATGATAATAATGAAAATGGAGCAGAGAACGAAGTAACCCTTGCTGGAGAAAAGAAAGTCTTAAAATTAGCAAAAGAATTTGTTAAAGCAACCGGTTGGATTTCAGATGATGTTATCGACGCTATGATTGCACAGGAATCTTAATAAAAAACTAAAATTAATATGACCTGGATTTTTCTGGATCATATTTTTTTATTATATTTACAATATGAAAACAAAAATCCTTAATTTTAATCAGTTCCTAACTGAGAAATATGAAGTAAGATTAAATGAAAGACTATTACTTGAAGGTGGAGCTGCTGGACATATGTCCCATCCATTTGATGAGAGAGACCTTACATTTGGCGACTTTAAGAAAATAATCGAAGCGGGTCTTTCAGGAGATTTGACATTCGAAGAAGATCCGACTGAAAAAACTGACGGACAAAATGTATTTGCAACAGTACAAGATGGTCAAGTTAAATTTGCAAGAAATAAAACAGAACTTAAGAATCCAATGGATCTTAATACGTTTAAACAAAAATTTGCAGGCCATCCAAGTAAAATGGTTGAAGAGACGTTTCAGTTTGCTGCAGAAGATTTAGCAAATGCACTTATTAAATTATCTGCAGCAGATTTAGCGGCATTTGATAATGGTAAGAACTTTATGAATATGGAACTTATTTACTCTAAAAATCCAAATGTGATTTATTATGATAGAGATATTATTCAGTTTCATGGGATTAAAATAACTGACGGTGAGGGTAATATTATTGGAGATGATAATAAATACGCTAAAACTATAGCTAAGGCACTAGAGGACGTCAAGGCACATGTAGGAAAGGTATTTACTATTATCCCTCCACAAATTATTAAAATCGGTAAAGATATTGATTTTGATGCTAATAAAGCAAAATTTATTAAGAAGGTTGAAGACCTTCGAACAAGATATAATTTAACAGATGCTGATGAAGTTTCTAAATACCATGAAATGTGGTGGAGAGAATTAATTGACAAAAATTTCCCAGATTTACAACAAGACTTTAAAGAAGGTTTATTATTAAGATGGGCATATGATGACAAGAAAACTCTTAATATGAGAAGTTTAGATAAAGAACTTGGAAAGGATCAATCTGAACTAATTAAGAAATTTGACAAGGAAGACGTTAAAAAGAAATACAAAGAAAATATTAGACCATTTGAAGATTTATTCTTGGAATTGGGTAGTATTATCTTAAAAAATGCTAGTAACTTTGTTGCAGCAAACCCAGCTGCTGAAATGCAAAGACTACATACACAAATTAGAACAGAGGCTGATAAAATTAAAACAGGCGGAGATGTTGCACAAATTAATAAGGTAATGTCAGAACTTGAAAGACTTGACAGAATCGGAGGAATCGATTCGATCATTCCAACCGAGGGTATTGTGTTTGTGTATAAGGGGAAAACAATGAAACTTACAGGAACATTTGCAGCTATCAATCAATTGATGGGTATCATTAAATATGGTAGATAAATATCATATCAACTAATTAGAGTAAAAAAAATATGGCATTACAAAAATTAAGAGAATATTTTAACGAGACCAATAGAGAAAATTTTATTGAAATGTTAAAAAATAGGGTGTTAGTAACTGAAAAGATTGCTGCATCATCCTTTCTTGTTAAAAGAAACATGAATGGATTTGAATTTTATAAATCCTCAACATCAGATAAATTGAATTTTGTTGATAGAACTATTCTCTCTCTATATGAAATGGCCATCAATCATTTACAGAGTTTACCTAACGATGTAAAATCTCAATTTCCATTAGACTGGAAATTTGGATTTGAATATCTTCCAGAGACAAAATCATCAAATATTGATTACGCGACAACACCGACTAATGGTTTAATACTTACACACATTCAGCATCTTAGTGATGGTGGAAAGGTTAGAAAAACCATTAATGACCCATTGATTTTAAATAAATGGGCAAAGTTATTGGAAGTGCAATCTCCAAGCGTTGTTTTCGATGATTATCTTTCACAACAACAGAGAGAGGAGCTTATTGAATTATTATCGATGAGTGACAGAGAATTCTCGGATTCATTTGACTATACAATAGAAACAGAAGATAAAACAAGTTTTACTTCAAAGATATTTAAAATGTTTAATCCAAGTATTTATTCAACTGCATTAAATCCAGATCTTGAAAGTGAAATTGATGGATTAATAGTAAACTTCATAGACGGAAAAACTATGAAATCGTTTAAACTTGAAGATTTTTCAAGAGCAGCCGCAGATAAAAGAGACACAAGATCTTCAAGTCACACATATCAAATTGCAGTAACAGATTTCTTAGAATATGCTACTCGACAAAATTTAGAAGATATTAACATAGAAGAAGAGCATGCAGATCACAGATATTTAGAACTAATGTCGGTTCTATTTAATGGATATGTTGATAAAAACTCTTCAAAATACATCGGTGTTAATTTTGAAAGTGCTGAATTTTCAGAAGCACAATCATTTAGATTAAATACAAAATACATCAAAAACGAAAAGACATTAAAATTCGTAAACAACGAAGTACTTGCTGAATTATTTAAAATGGTCTTAAGTTCATTTAGAAAGAAAAGAACCAAAGAATCTGATTTAATAGACAAAGATACAATGGCAAGAATGAATGAACTTATTGATTCAATTCAAGAAAAGATATTCGTAGAAAACACAGATGAGAATGCAGTATATGATTACAGCAGATTCATGTTACATAATAAAATTAAATCTTCAGTAAATTTAAACGAAGCACTTAAAGTAAATCACACGGAACAGGGTAAAACTCCTGTGAATATGTTTGTTGGTAGATTTCAACCATTTACTTTAGGACATGCAAAGGTATTGGAAACAATTCACAGAGAAAATGGATTTCCAGTTGTAGTATTCTTAGTTAAGTCAAAGGTTAAAAAGGGAGAAGAGTTCAGTAAACCATACGATGAAAAAACACAGGTTGACATGTTCAATCAAGTTAAAAAACAGTATCCTTTCTTAAAGGAAATTTATGTTGTTCCAAACGCAGCGATCGACACATTATATAATGAGATGAGACCTAAATACGAACCAGTATTATGGGGAACTGGAACCGATAGAATGAAAGGTTATGGTTACATGGTTAACAATGACTCATATAGAGACCAATTAAACGCCAGAGCAGATTTTGGACTATTTGAAATTCCAAGAACTGACGATAATATCTCAGCAACAAAGGTTAGAAACGCAATGATGGATGGAAATGAAAAGGATTTTCAAGCCATGACACCTAAGGCTATTCATGGAATGTACAAAGAATTAAAGTCAAAACTAGAAGATGCAGTTGGAGTTGTTCCAGAAAATTTAGAAAATTCAGAAGAAATTATGACATTTGAACAATTCATAAATAAATCTAAATATATAATCTTATAATATAAAATAAAATCAACATAAAATGAACACATTTGAAAAGTATTTAAATGAAACTATGAATATGTTAAACGAGAGATCGATTAACAAGATTCAAGCTGATTTTTCTGAGGTTGTAAATAAAATGTCAGCAATGGCAAAGGAATTTGCAGCAGCCGAAGGAGATGAAAAGGCAAATATCCTTGCCGAATTAAAAGGATTAACTGCAAAGAAAAATGACTTGATAAAAGAACTTGATGTTGCGGTTGCTGGAAAGGACAGAGATGTTCAATTGGCTATTAAAGAAAAAATGGACGAAGCGTATGGAAGTTCTAATCCACACGCAAAACCAGCAAATGAATCAGTAGTTACTGAAGCCAAGTTGGTTTTAGGTTTATCAACTAACAATTACCCAGCCGGAACAATTGGAAGATATCGTATTGAATCTACAGTAATCAACTTAAGAAAAGTTGCTAATTTATCAAAAGACTCATGGAAAAAATACTCAAGAGCATTTGGAGATAATGAAATTGGGTTTGAATCTGCAAGCGATAGAAAAGAGGCATTAGTAGCTATTCAAAAATCATTTGACAATGGACAAAACGATATCAGAGAGTTTGGTTTAAATGAAGGTAAAAAAATTGTAATTAAAAGACAATATACTGAAAATAATCCAGCAATTACGGCTGGTAAAGCAGCAAAGATTAGAAATAAAGTACTTGAAGCAATTAAAGATGGTAAAATCCCACAGGAACAATTTGATAAAATAGTTTCAGAACTTTCAAATGATTCTAAAAGATGGACTAAAAATAATGCAAGATATTTTACAGTTTCTGAAGATGGAGTTTCACTTTCAGACTTTGGACAAAGAATCCTAAAGGGTATTACTGTCAATGAAAAAACTGAAAAGAATCCAGAAATATGGGTACCTGGTCAATTTGATAAAGAAATTGCAAAACATCCAAATAATAAAATAACAAGAGAGCTTGTTCTTAAAGCTGCCGAGAAATGGGATGTAGATCCTAGTGAGGCTATTCCATATGTAGAATTTGGATGGGGTATCGATTTGTCAGAAAATAAAAATAAAAACATAAATATGAAAACAAAATTTATTTACGAATCATTTAGTGAGTTTGTTAACGCATTGGAAGAATCAAAAGAAGCTGCAGAAGCAGAAGCAATTTTAAACGACCTTTTAGATGAAAGAGGTGGAGATATGGAGGAACTTCATGGAATGTTAATGGAAGATGCGTTAGATACAGTGTCTACTTATGGACATAGTGGTTCTAAAGCAAAGAAAATTGCACAGGAACTTGTTTCAATGTGTAATGAGTCTGTGATTAATGAGGCTTTCGCTTCAGCAAAACTTGCAAGTTTATTAACTGGAGCAAACGCAATGCCAAAGGATCTTCCAAAGGCATTTTACAATATGTCTAAATTAGCACTTGATAAAATTCAAGATGTTGACATTATTGAAATGGATCCAGAAACTGCCAAAAAGGAGAAGAGAGCCAATGCGGTCTATATGTATTTTACCACAAATGAAAAGGAAAATCCATATGCATCTGATTCTTACTACAGTAGAATTCCAGCAAACACATTATTGGCAATCACAAATGGTAATAATGAATGGATGAATGCAGAATGGGGAAGTGGATATGACAGACAAAGCCAGAAGAATGGTAGATCTTTAAGAGTAACTAAAAGAGATGATTCAGCTGGTATTTCTAAATCAGGAGCAAGCGCAAGTTTCGCTACTAGAATTTCAAGTATGAAACAAGTTGCTGAATTAGCGGATAGAGCATACTGTATGGACTTAGACATTCTTAGAGCAAGATATTCTACAGCAGCAGTACAATCTGAAAGAGCAGCTGCTAAAAAAGATGCAACTGCATTAATGGATCCTAAATCCTTTAAAGATGCGAATAAGGCAAGATACAATGCAATATTAGCACAAAAGGCGTCAAGCCTACCATTAGACTCTGTAGTTTTAGATGCAATCGATACATTGTCAAATCAAATCAAAGATGCTCTAACAAAAGCTGAAAAAGGATCTTATGGTGAACTTATTATGGGTCATGACCCTAAAGGTCGCGAAGTTAAATTAAGTGATGCTTCAAACCTAATGAGAAATATCTTAGATGATTACCAAAGATATGTTGGAGAAGTTGTACGGGCTGAAAATGAAAAAGCAGCAGGATATGCGGGTTCTTATTATGAGGGTAGTATGAAACAACGTGCAAAAAACATTATGGATAATGTTAAAAAGATTGAAAATAAAAATTACGTTTGGTAAATATGAAATATATTAAACTATACGAAGATTTCGTAACAGAAAAGGCATATCAAATGACGGGTATGTATGGTGCTAAAGGTATCATTGGTAAGGTATTGTTTGCATTTAAAAAACAAATCGAACGAGTTAAATATGAAGGTGATGCGAATGCAACACTTGCTGAAATTAATGATGTTTGGACTAAATGGGCAGATAAAGATGGAGCCAAAATTATTGAAGATCTTGTAATGAAACAAGTTAAAAATGAAGAGGCTGTTGTTTATATCACTGCAACGTTAAGCAAAGCACAATGGGAGGCAGATACAGTAAACGGTCTTAATACCCCAGGAAACAGCGAATTGTTTATTGTTATTCCAGGTGATTTTGTAATTAACGTTGGATTTGCAGATGATGTAGATTGTAATAAATTTGCAAGAAAACTAGATGGTATGCAAAATGCTGCAATTGTTTCTGGTAAAGAAACTGCAGTTGTTGGTGCTTATGATTCACAAGTTGGACCAAACAATATTGAAATCAGAACAAGTATGTTCTTAACGTTGGACGCAAAATAATATGCCAAGTACTAGCAAAGCTCAACAACGACTAATGGGAATGGCATACTCTCTTAAAAAGGGAGAAATGGACCCAAAGGACGCGAGCCAAGAGGTTAAGGATCTTGCAGATTCAATGACACTCCAACAACTTAAAGATTTTGCAAGTACAAAACATGAAGGACTTCCTGAAAATCTTACTCCAGCAAATATTGGAGGAATGGGAGCAACTCTACTTCCAACATCTACTCAACCAGGATCTGGAGATGTTTTATCAGGAACTGGAGATGCTGAAGAGGAATTCTTAAAAAGAAAAAAAGAGAGAAAAGATTACTTAGCAAAAATGAAAAAATTTAAAACATTTGAGCAATTCATTAACAATAAATAATTTGAGTATCATCGAATTAACCACTCCATAAAGAGTATTTATGGACCGAAGACCCTAAGAAATTAGGGTCTTTTCTTTTTATGAAACATTTCAATTCCCTACAGTATAATATTAACATTCAAATTATATACATGAATTTTTTATTCCAGGCAGATGATTGGCACAAATGGTCAACCGATATTATTAATGATATTAGCACTAACATTAATAACTGCACAACCATGGAACAAATCAAGAACGCAAGAATACTTATTAATAGTTTCATGTTTGTAACAGCACTTGAGGATAATATAGAAGACAAGGACCTTGAGGATTTACTGAGATTATTTTGGCTTAGATTAGATATACAAAGACAAATAATTTTTGAAACAAAACAAAAGGAATTAATATAATTAAAGAACATTAAAAATTAACGTAATGAAATTCGTAGACGCTTCAAGACAAGAGGACATTTTAACAGAAAACGGAATGGCAACAAACTCAACTTCGTTGAATGCATGTGTTGACCTATTCTTTAACATTGGTGCAATGAGAGGCCAAGACAAACAACGTTTGATTGCAACCTTTTCAAAGGCTTTTAATGAAGATCCTAAACGTGCTATGAAACTTTTGTTTTGGGCAAGAGATGTTCGCGGTGGAGCTGGAGAGCGTCAAGTTTTCAAAGATATTCTAGTTTATTTAGCAGAAAATCATGATTTGGTTCTAAAACCAAACTTGCACCTAATTCCAGAGTATGGACGTTGGGACGATTTATTAGTTCTTGTAGGAACATACTTGGAAAATGATGCATTCACCCTAATTTCAGATGCAATCATCGCTGAAAATGGTTTATGTGCAAAATGGATGCCACGTAAAGGTATGGTAGCTGAGAAGTTACGTAAATTTATGGGAATGTCTCCAAAACAATATAGAAAATCTCTAGTAGGTTTAACAAATGTCGTTGAGACTAAAATGTGTGCTGGAGAATGGGACTCTATCGAGTTCGGTAAATTGCCATCAGTAGCTTCTGCAAGATACCAAAAAGCTTTTGGTAAAAATGCATACGAAAGTTATTCAGCTTATATCCAATCCTTGGTAAAAGGAGAGGCTAAAATTAATGCAGGTGCTGTATATCCATATGATGTGACTAAGTCATTGACTCATGGAAATGCAACAGTTGCTAACGAGCAATGGAAAGCTTTACCAAATTACATGGAAGGTGCAAACGATATGATTTTACCAGTTGTGGATGTTTCTGGTTCTATGGGAAAACCAGCAGGAAATAGTAAAACTGTAACTTGTATGGATGTTGCAATCTCTTTAGGTCTTTATATTTCTGAAAGAAATGAAGGTCCTTTCAAAGATGCTTTCGTAACATTCTCAGATAACCCACAATTACAAGTATTAAGTGGTTCATTGAATGATCGCTACGCACAGATGTCTAGAGCCGATTGGGGAATGTCTACAAATCTAGAGGCAACGTTCAAGCTGATTTTAAATCAGGCCACTAAGCATAAATTGTCTCAAGACGAGATGCCAAATAAAATTCTAATTTTATCAGATATGGAATTTAATTCGGCAACAGGTGGATGGAGAAATGATCGATCAGCTTGGAATCCAACAGCTCAGCAAATGATTGAAAAAATGTACGAAGATGCAGGTTACAAAATGCCTCAAATTGTTTATTGGAACATTCAATCCAGAAATGGTGGAGTACCAGTAGCATTTGACAAACAAGGAACTGCATTGGTTTCTGGATTCTCTCCAGCAATCATGACAAGCTTACTTGGAGGAGATATTGAATCTCCACAACAAATCATGGATAAAACAATCTTGAGTGAGAGATACGCTCCAATTGTTTAAGATATATAAAGAAAATTGGTTCCTTACAGCAAACTATAAAACTAGCAACTATAATTAAGCAATAAGGAAACGGAACCAGGTGGATAGGTACAGCAAAAAGTACACACAGCTATGATAGAGTCTGGATAAAAACGTGGAGTTTTAAAATGGTTCGCCCTCTAAAACATTGAAGCGCTAGACAAGGTGAAGGTTAACACTAGAAAATGGACCACCAGTCATAACCACCCCAATAGGTGATAAGTAGGATGGGTCGAAGTTTTAGTAGACGCTCGCGAAAGTCAAAGCCGAAGACTATAACAGGGTTATTCTGCCGAGAAGAAAATTACGAACAACTATCCCGTATTAGATTAAAATCCCATAGAAATATGGGATTTTTTTATGCATTCTTTTTTCATAAATTCGAAACAAACCAATAATCTATCATATAATAACTAAACACGAAATTATGAATAATATTTTAGAAGAAGCAAATCAAATTGTTAATCATCGATCTGAAGAAGCTGATCGCAATTATGGTCCATTCTCAGAAGGAATGGATAGAGCAGCCATGATTTTTCAAGGCATGACAGGAATTGAAGTTACTGGAGAACATATGTTTAAGGCACTTGTTGCTCTTAAATTCTCAAGGGAATCTTACAACCACAAGAAAGATAATTTATTGGATGCAGTTGCGTATATCCAAGGATTAGATAATTATATTAACGAAAAACAAGGATAATATGAAAATACTTTTCACAGGTTGTACTGCAAAACAGGTTGATGACGAAGCTTATAAAAGAGCAAGAGTAAAAAGAATTGATGACAGTTCAATTATTTGTAACTCATTAAGAAAACAGGGATATGATGTAGATCGAAGAACTGTAAAATGGGGTGATGACCTTTCTGAATATGGATTGGCTATCGTTGGGGTTGGACAATTTGGTTCAAACAATTATTCAGGAGAAATATTCAATGCACTATACGCTCTTAAGGAAGTAAAGAATGTTATCGTTTTCCATGAGGATTGGAAGATCGATGGTACTATGAAATCATGGGCTAAAATGTTGGAACAAGATGTGTTCGACAAATCAATCTCAAAGAAATGGAGTGATGGGCGTTATTTTTATGGAGGTGTAGATAATCCTGCATTTAATCCAACCGAAGCAATGGAAGTTATTAGAAAAGTTGCTGAAGGTGAATTTGACAATGCCCTTATTCCTGCATTTGACTGGGGAGATAAAGAAAAAGTTAGAGATATTATTAAGGTTAAAAATATCTACAATATAGATTTGACTCCATATGTTCTTGACAATTGGAATATTAAATTGGAGGTAGAACCTCAAGTCAAAGAGAAAAAACATATGTTGGCTTCTCTTGTTGACCATAGACCATGGGTTCGTAAGAATAAATTGAAATGGCCAGTAGATTATTTTGGAGCAAAGAGTATTAAAGAGGCAAGTCAACTTGCAACAGAAACCGATGTATTTGAAGCATGCGGAAAATATTGGGGAATCTTATGTCCAGAATACCCACACGCTGGTTCCGGATGGTTCCGAATTAGATGGATTTATGCTGCAATTCAGAAGTCAGTATTGTTATCCTCACCAAAGGATCTAGAGGCTCTTGGATTACCTCAGAAAAACATTGAGATGCTAAGTGATATTCAATTGGAAGAGTATGCAAAGTTACAGTCAGACACTGTATTATCATACATGTGGACTAAAGAAACTTTTGATGAAAAGGTTTCTAAAATGGCAGATGAACTTTGTCCAGGTTTAACCAAAGATAAAGAGACAATAGTTACTCCAATCCTTAAACAAAACGCTCTTTTCTAATAAAACTATTAAATAATAATTATGGCAAATATAGACAACGAATGTAAAGATCTTGAAGTAAAAGATTTTTACGACCAATCAACAACACACTTAGCGGATATCATGGAAAACCAAAAGAAGATGCAAGAGCAAACTTATGGTTTTAAATTTGAGGATATGTCAATCAGAGAAGTTATGAATTTTTGGCATGTAAATACCCACGCAGTTGTCGATGAAATTCATGAAATGACAGATGCATTAGGAGGTATTAAAGATGGCAGTGGAAACGCAGTATGGAAATACTGGAAAAAAGACTTCTCAAAATATGAAACTATGAAAGTTTCAGACCTATCTGAAGGTGACAAAAAAGAATTGTATATGGAATGGGTAGACATTCTACACTTCTTTATTAATTATGCAGCATCAATTGGATTAGATGCAAAAACAGCATACAATTATTATTTCAGTAAAGCTGCAGAAAATGTGGAAAGACAACAAAGGGGATATTAGTAAAATCATGTAAATATTCTCATTTAACTTTGATATATAATATATGAAAGCATTTATATATCAGTGGACAAATAATAAGAATAATAAAAAATACATAGGATCTCATATAGGTGAGCCAGATGACAATTATATTGGATCTGGCTCATATTTTAAAAGAGCATATAATAAATATAAAGATTCCTTTACTAGAGAAATTCTAGAAATAATAGAAGGCAACAATGTCGCTATCGATATAATATCAATAGAAGAGCGATACTTAAAGGAGGTTGACGCTGCAAATAACCCAGATTATTACAATATAACCAATTCATATTTTGGAGGTAATGTCTATCAAGGACTATCAGATGATGATAAAAAGAAAATGATAGAACCCAGGACTAATGCAGCAAAGGCCGATAGATTAAATAATCCTCAAAAATATAAAGATATTGCTAAAAAACAAAGTTTTTCTCAAAGAGAAAGAGGAAAAGATGTATATCAATATACCAAAGAAGGAGAATTTATTAGAAAATTTAAATGCTTAGAGGAAGCTCATATATTAACTAGTATATCTAAAGGTAATTTACATAGCGCCATTAATGGTAATAGGAATTTTGCAGGAGGATTTAGATGGTCTTACCATACTAAGCCAAATGAATTAATACCAAAGAAACAACGTGTTTATAAGAAAACAGGGAAACAGAAGAATCCTTCAAAACATACAAATAAAATCTATAGGCAGATAGAGCAATATGACTTAAAAGGAAATCTATTACATATATGGAATAATAGACAAGAGATACAGGAAGAATTAGGTATAAGTGCCCAAATGATTAGTCATGTAGTAAATGGAAGAGGTAAGAATAAAGATGGTAAATATGCTGGGTTTATTTGGAAAAAAGGTAAACAAATATTAACAGTATCATATAATTAATATGAATTTTAAAAATAACTAATAAATGATATTAGATATCGAACAAAGAGACAAAGATATTATCATATCGTATTATAATGAAAAGGGAGAAGTAGCATTCAAACAATACCCTGTGGATAAATTCCAAAATTGGTATGTTTGTGATGACAAAGATAAAGCGGCCAGTCCAACATACAAAAATTGGGATGGCCGTCCTGTTAAATTAGGATATGGTAGACAATACAACAAGTTTTCAATTCTTTATTTTTTAGATTCTCTTTCAGAGAAAGATAAAGCAGAATTGACAGCTTATAATATGCCAAAGACGTACTTCGTCGATATCGAAACTGAAATTGTCGATGGATTCCCTAAAGCAGAAGAAGCTAAAAGTAGAATCCTTTCGTTCTCAATCATAACACCTGATCGTAAAGCAATTGTGTTAGGTCTTGAGGATATGGATTCTGAAAGTATCAAAAAGATACAAGATGACACCAATGAATATTTTAAGGATTTTGATATGGACTGGGAATTTAAGTACCATAAGTTCAAATCTGAATATGATATGGTGTACACATTCTTAATGAAATTCTTACCTAAATTTCCAATGATGACAGGATGGAATTTTATTAACTATGACTGGCAATATATTGTAAATCGTTGCAAAAGACTTCAAATCGATATTAACGAAGTAAGTATGACAGGTTCTGTTGATAAGACAGATAGTCGCCCACTTCATATTGGAATTCTTGACTACATGCAATTGTACGATAAATATGACCGTTCAGTTAAGGTAAAAGAATCAAACTCTCTTGATTATGTTTCAAGCCAAGTTTTAAAAGTTAATAAGATTAAATTTACAGGATCTCTACAGGATTTATATCGAGATAATTTTGTTAAATATATCTACTATAACGTAGTCGATTCAGTGTTGGTTTATTATATAGACCAGAAATTAAAATCGATGGAGGTACTTTTAACTCTTGCAAATATTACAAACATGCCACTTTATAAGGCAAGTTCTCCAGTGGCAGTTACTGAGGCTATTATGGCCCGAAAGCTTGCAGAACAGGGAATGCGTATTGGAAGTGAGGAAAAACATGATGGTCAAAAGGATGGCCAATATGCTGGAGCATTTGTAAAAGAGCCAATCCTTGGATTTTATGAAGGTGTGAGTGCATTTGACTTTGCTTCTCTATATCCTTCGATTATGAGACAATTTAACATTTCACCAGATGCCTACGTCGAAAAAATAGGTAAGAGTGAAATTGCAGAAAGACGTAAAGATACCAGTGTAATTGTATGTGATAATGGAGTTGTTTATAATACAGATGATTCTATTCTTAGAAAGATTCTTAGTGACCTTTACCAACAGCGTAAGGATTACAAAACAACATCATATGAATATTACACTAAAGCAGATCATTTTAGAAAAATGATTAAGTAAACCATTAATATATAACTAACAAAAAAATTTACAACAGAATGAACGGAAACATCTTCGAAAAGAGAGTAAATATTTTACCATATGAGTACCCTTCCCTATTAGCATATAAGGACGCTATCAGACATTCATACTGGATTCACACCGAATTTAATTTCACAACAGATATTGATGATTTTAAAACTAAAATATCAGATCAAGAGCGTGAAGTTATCAAAAGAGCAATGTTAGCAATTGCACAAATCGAAGTTAGCGTTAAAACATTTTGGGCAGATCTTTATAAGAGAATGCCTATCACGGAAATTGGCGATGTAGGTATGACATTTGCCGAATCAGAGGTAAGACATAAAGATGCATATGCACAATTACTTAGAATTTTAGGACTAGAAGACGAATTCCAAAACGTAGTAGAAATTCCAGCAATTAAAGATAGAATTGCATACTTGACAAAGTATTTAGATGGTACAAGAAGTAAGGACAATAAAATGTATACAAAATCTGTATTGTTATTTTCATTGTTTATTGAGCACGTTAGTTTATTTAGTCAATTCTTTATTATGATGTCTTTCAACAAGGAGAAAAACTTATTTAAAGGTATTTCAAATGTAGTTGAAGCAACATCGAAGGAGGAAGAGATTCACGGTAATTTCGGTTCAGAATTAATTAACATTATCAAAAAAGAAAACCCTGAATGGTTTGATGAGGAATTTGAACAATTAATTGACTCTGCATGTAAAAAAGCATATGTAGCTGAAGTTAAAATTTTAGATTGGATTTTTGAAAAGGGAGAACTTGATTTCCTTTCAAAAGACACAATCAAACAATTTATTCAAAACAGATTCAACAACTCTCTGCAAAGAATTGGTATGAAACCAGTATTTGACGTTGATTTTACAGAGGTAGAAAAATCTTTATGGTTTGATGTTGAAATTCTTTCAACTAAAGAGGGCGATTTTTTTTACAAGAAAAGTGTCGATTATAATAAAAAATCTAAAGCAATAACTGAAGATGATTTATTTTAGTTTTTGATAAAAAAATTCAGATGTTTGAGATATATAAACTATAAAAATATCTTAATAAAATGAATTGGACAATCATATATAAAAACTTAATAGATAAAGCAATCTTAGAAAAAAGAACTAAAAGTAGTAAAATATATTATGAAAATCATCATATTGTTCCAAAACACATGGGAGGTGATAATTCAAAAGATAATTTAGTACTTTTGACATTTAGAGAGCATGTATTAGCCCATTATTTATTATGGAGAATTTATAAAGAAGATGGTGATAAAATAATGTGGTTACTTCGAAGCAATCAAAAAGAAGAAGCTCAACTTCTTCGTTCTAGATTGGCGGTTGCATCAAATAGAAATGGAGGTAAAGGATTTCAAAATTGGAAAGGAGAAAAGCATCCACTAAAAGATCCAATGAAAGTTAAACAGGCATTAGAAACAAAAAGAAAAAATTATAATGGTGAATTAATGTCAAAAGAAGCTAAAGAAGTATGGCTTCCGAATCTTATAAATAGAATGAAAGAAATGGCAAAGGACCCTGAAATTCAAGAAAAAAGGTCTAATACTATTAAACAAATTAATGCAACCCTAACTCCAGAAGAATTTGCACTAAAATATAATAATGCTGGCGAAAACAATGGAAATTACGGTTGGATTAAAGGGTATTATGAAGTAATTGATCCGGATGGAAATGTTACTAAATATGAAAGTCAAACTGAGATTATTAAAGAGTTAAACGTATCTCAATCTTTTTTAGTTAGAAATAGAAACAAGGGAGTATTATATACAAAACCAAAGAAAAACGCCGGACAATGGAACGGATGGACTTTTAATTACTTTAAGCTTCCATGTCCAACTACGGGTAGAATACAAAAAGAACACAAATAATAAATTAAAAAAACAAAAAGAACTAAATGGAATACGAGAGATATTATTGGCTTAACGAAGACAGCAGAACATTTTTATCAAGAGGATATATTAAAGAATCCCCTGAACAAAGAATTAAAGATGTATCTAATACAGCGGAAAGATACTTAAAAATTGAGGGCTTTGCAAAGAAATTTGAGGACTATATGACCAGAGGTTTTTATAGTTTATCAACACCAGTTTGGATTAACTTTGGAAAGGACAAAGGACTTCCAGTTAGTTGTTATGGAAGTAATGTTGACGATACATTAGATAGTATCTTAAACGGAAGTAGAGAAATTGGAATGATGTCAAAATATGGCGGTGGTACTTCTATTTTCTTAGGAAACATTAGAGAAAGAGGTGCTAAGATTTCTACTGGAGGAACAGCAGACGGTCCAGTACACTATGCTAGAATGTACGATACTACAGTAGATGTGTGTAAACAATCAGAAGCAAGAAGAGGAGCATGTGCCGCATGGTTACCAATTGAACACAATGACATTTTAGAATTTTTAGATATGGGTTCTGAAGGAAACCCTATTCAAAATCTACAATATGGAGTTACTGTAACTGATCAATGGTTACAAGAAATGAAAGATGGTGACGCAGATAAGCGTAAGGTTTGGGCTAAAGTTATTCAAAGACGAAATGAGTTTGGTTTTCCATACATTATGTTTAAGGACAACTCAAATAACAATTCACCATATAAAGAATTAGGACTTGAAATTACAGCAAGTAATTTATGTTCAGAGATTCAATTACCAACTGATAGTTTCAACTCATTTGTATGTTGTTTAGGTTCTATCAACCTTTTACACTGGGACGAAATTAAAGAAACAGATGCAATTGAAACTTATGTACTTTTCTTAAATGCAGTAATGGATGAGTTTGTTAAGAAATCTTACAAAATGCCAGGCATGTCAAGAGCACATCGTTTTGCAGAACAACACAGAGCATTAGGACTTGGAGTTCTTGGTTATCATTCACTTTTTCAATCTAAAAGAATTGAATTTGAATCTTTACAGGCAAAGGCACTTAACTATGAAATATTCTCAACTCTTAAAGAAAAGAGTGAAGAGGCATCCAGATGGTTACATGATGAAAAAGGTTATAAGTGTATTAGAGATGGATATGCAAATACTACATTAATTGCAATTGCTCCAACAAAAAGTAGTTCATTTATTTTAGGTCAAGTAAGTATGGGAATTGAGCCAATCAAATCTAATTATTTTATTAAAGATTTGGCTAAGTCAAAAACTATTTATAAGAATCCATTTTTAGCAGAGGAACTTGAGAAATACGGTTTAAATACACCAGATGTTTGGGAAGGAATTTTAAAGCGAGATGGAAGTGTACAACATCTGGACTTTCCAACAAAGGCAGTTTTTAAATCATTTATTGAAATTAGCCCAAGTGAATTAATTTTACAGGCAGGTCAAAGACAACAATTCATTGACCAATCACAATCCTTAAATTTAATGATTCACCCATCAGTGCCAGCAAAAGATATTAATCAATTGTACTTGAAAGCGCATGAACAAGGAGTTAAAACCCTTTACTATCAATTTAGTCAAAGTTCAGCACAATCATTTGCAAGAGATATTCTTGAATGTGCAAGTTGTGAGGGATAACAATACGGCAATCTGAAACATGATTGCATTTTAGGACCGGGACTAGTTCACGGAGGTTAAAGCAGGGAATTCGCTACTCCCTGCTTTTTTTATGTGAAACAAAACCAATATTTTCATTATAATACTTAAATAATTAAATTTAAATAAGCAAAAATGAAAATTAAAATTGACAAGGTAGACCAAAACAATTTCATCGGTTTTGTGAATCGTCTTAAAGTAATAGATACATTTATCTATTTTAAAATTAAGGATGAAGTAGTACAGGCTTCTGCATATCTCCCACAACGAGATGCGGTGAAACATCACAGAATTCCAGTTTCACATGTTTTCCAATTGGAAGATGGTACTATCGAAGCAGCAGGTTCTAAAGAATTAAAAATTGCTTTCTTCGATGCTTCTCGTTTAACTGACGCATTTAAACAATTTGAATTTGGTAATGTTCGTGCTGAAATCGAATTCGTAGAAAACGAAGAAGATTTTGTTGCAACAGAATTTAGAGTTTTTAATGAAGAGCTTGAAATTAAATTGGCATGTTCTGAACCTTCATTAGGTTATAAAGATCTTACAGATTCTCAAATCCAAGCAATCTTCAATGTAGAATCAGCAAATTATGTATTCGATATGGACTACACTGCAATCTCTAAAGTTCGTTCATTATTTGGATTGGACAAAGAGGAAACATTCTCAATCACTACAAACAAAGATGGTGTTAGAATGAAAGGAAAAACTTACAACTATTTAGTTACCGACGGATTTGAAGGAACTAATGGTACTGATGTAACACTTTTCAAAAAATACTTAAACCTTTTAGACAAAGAAGATTACTCTGCAAACGTAATGGACAACCGAGTTGTTTTACGTTCTAAAGATTCTGAAACACTTTTAACAATCGCTACTTGCCAAACTGCTGAATAATATATGACAATCGATGAATTAATACTAAAGCCAGAGAGTGATCTGACACAGGACGAGATTAAAATCTTGGTAGAGCATTATTCAACATTGTCTGCCAAATATACAGCATACGAACAGGCCGTTAAGGTAATGCTTAACTCCATCTATGGTGCATTTGGTAATAAGTGGTTTCACTTTTTTAATATAGACATCGCGGAATCGATCACATTACAGGGTCAATCCGCGATTCTATACTCTGAAAAGATTCTTAATAAGTATTTCCAAGAATTTTGGCCAAAGGATCGAGCAGTACATGCACATTTTAATATTAATGTAAAGAATAAGTTGGTAAGACCCTCTGTTGTTTATATTGATACCGATTCATGTTATGTACAGTTTGAGGAAATGTATGAGTCCATTGAATGGTTAGGAGATAAATTAACCATCGATGATTTCATTATGAAAATATACAACTTTAGACTTAAAGAGTATATTTTTAAATGCATGGACAAATACGCTGAAGCAACAAATACGGATAACTTCCTTGTGTTTGAACTTGAAACAATTGCATACTCTGGAATTTGGTTAGCAAAGAAAAAATATTTGCAAAATATTGCATGGGAAGATAAAATCGGAATCGACGAAAGATACCCATCTCTTAAAAAGATTAAGACAATTGGATATGATACAATTCAAAGTTCTACTCCTGCGATTGCACGTAAGCACTTAACAGAAGCACTTAAATTAATCCTATCAGAAAAACCAACAGCCTCTCTATTAAAAAGATTGGTTGATTATTTAAAACAGTGTAAGAAGGAGTTTCAATTGGCAAGTGTCGATGAAATCTGTTTTAATAAGAGAACAAACAATATTGAAAAATATATCGTAGATGATACCATTGAATTTCAATATGGCCTCAAGTGTCCTCCCAATGTTAAGGCAGCAGGATTTTATAACTTCCTAATGAATACGAATCCCAAGTACAAAAACAAGTACAAGATGATTGGGAATGGCGAGAAGCTAAAGTTATATCACTGTAAACATAATGTTTGTGAAATATTTGCATATCAGCCAGGCGCACATCCATATGAATTTGCCCCAGCAATCGATTATGAACTACAATTTGAAAAGAGTGTAATCGACCCATTAAACAGAGTATTGGTTGCGGTTGGATTACATTCCCTAAACAGAAACTTAATTTATTCAACATCATTATTTTAATTATGAAAATAACACACGAACAAATCGTAAAACTGGTAAAACAACATCCAAACGATGAATTACTTGGAAGGGCTATTAGAAATCTTATAATTACGCAACAAAACACAAATGAAGTTTATATTGACCCTGCACAAACAAATTTATTAGATTCAATTAATGAAGTAACAAACAACGGGCATGGAAACAGATATTAACAACCTTTCCGAAGAGCAATTATCATTTGTTAATTCATATAAAAGAATTAATGAAAGACTTGAAACTCTACAAAGACAAATGACTATAATTCAACATGAGGCACACGGTCTTATTGAAGAGTTAGAGGAATTGAGAAACAAAGAAAATAAAAAACTAAACAATGGCAAAAAATAATTTTACATTTGATGATTTAAACAAGGAACTTGCTGGAATTAATCCACTGGGTTCTGTAATGGACCAATCAAACTTCTCTGAAGTTACCGAATGGATTCATACTGGAAACTATCACCTAAATGCATGTGTTAGTGGTTCTCTTTTTAGAGGATGGCCAAATAACAGATCATGCTCAGTTGCTGGTCCTTCGGGAACCGGTAAAACGTTCTTGACGCTGAATTCAGTAAGAGAAGCAATTAATATGGGTTATAGCGTAATCTATTATGATTCAGAAGCTGCAGTAGATAAGGACCAAATGATTAAGTTTGGTATCGATACAAGTAAGGTGAATTACCAACCAGTAAACACTGTTCAAGATTTCAGAACTTCAATTACATCAATTACTCAAAAGATGCAAGAGGTTAAAAGAAAAGGCGGAGAGATTCCAAAACTTATGATTATCTTAGATTCTGCTGGTAACCTTGCAACTGCAAAAGAAATTGAAGATGCTGCAACAGGATCTGACAAAGCAGATATGACTCGTTCTAAAATTCTTAAATCAATCTTTAGAATTATTATGACTCCATTGGCAGATTTAAAGATTCCTTTTATCTTCACAAACCACACATACCAGTCACAGTCCTTTATTCCACAACAAATTGCAGGTGGTGGTACAGGACCAGAGTATGCAGCATCTATTGTACTTATGTTAAACAAAGCTCAATTAAAGGATGGAGCTGAGAAGGTAGGTATTATTGTAACTGCAAAACCAAGTAAAAACCGATTTGCAAAACCAACACCAATTAAATTTCACCTTGATTTCAGTAAAGGTATGAATGCTTATGTTGGATTAGAACAATATGCAACATGGGAAATCTGTGGAATTACCAGAGGTACCATCGAAAAGGGAGTTAAAATTCCTAAAGCAACTGCACGTGGATGGATTTGTGAGCACCTAGACGAAGTAGTTTCAAACTCAGAATTCTTTACTGAAAAGGTATTTACTAAAGAGGTGATGGAACGAATCGATGCATATATCCAACCAATCTTTAATTATAATGCAGATGCAGGAAAATTAGATATTGAGGAAATGTTAGAAAATTCACTTGACTAATATGGAGTTAAATCTTTTTAAGATTGATGAAGACAAACTACCAATAAAATATGTACTTGGCATCCAGGAAGAGCTTGAAAACTTCCCGGATGCTTTTGACATTGTCCATATTTATGTGGTTGAAAACATCAATAGACCAAACAGACCCCAATATGGATTCTCTAAAGCATCTCTACTTAAATATCATGCAAAAGGAAATGTGGAGAATGTAGAAAAGGGAATTGAACAAGCAATAAACTTAGGACTAATAGAACAAACTAAATTTGAGGAAGGTAAGGAAACCTACTCTATAAAAATAAACCCATTCCAATGATAGCAGTATTTGATGATTTTATTAAAGACGAGCAATTGTTAAATGACATTGCAAACGACACAACATTTTTCCAAGACCCTGGTGTATATTACTATTGGGACGGTTGGTGGAATACTCCAGCAAAATCTGTTAAACAAAGAATAATTGACTATGTATGGCGCACAAATCACCCGTTAAACGAAGTAAGAACTATTGATGGTTTTGAATATTGGACAGGAGTTCAAGAGGCGGATCCAAATGGAAGGTTCCGAGATTATTTAGAAATGCATTATGATGATGATGTTGCATATCGACAAGCAACTGGAGATCGAATGAGTCCAGTTATCGGATGTGTATATTATCCAATTGGTTCTGAATTTACAGGAGGAGCTCTTAATGTATTTACTGAAGGAGAACACAATCCACCTGAAGTTATTTTATGTAGACCAAATCGATTAATTATATTTGATGCAGGACATGTTCCTCATCGGGTTGATAAGGTTTTAACTGGAACAAGAAGAGCATTAGCGTTTAATTTATGGGGTCATGAACCATATTCAAAAAAGAATAACATTTTTTCAACAGAAAAATAATTAAACTAAGACATATCTTTTGATATAATCTTTATAAAAAAAAATACTACATGAAATTCGGACAAGATTTTGAAAAAATATTCTTTAAGTTATCTTTGGCAAAACCAAAATACTTAGAAAAAATACATAAAGGATTCTACACATCAGAGGAAATTGATACAATGCACTTTTTGGCCACAAAGTTTTATGAAAAGTTTCATGAAGCTCCAAAGGCAGAACAAATGAAAGTTCTTACACAAAGTCCAAAATTTAAAGGTAAGGTAGATGAATCAATCATAGAGTTAGTTTACAATACAGATCTGACACAGTATGACGAAGAGTGGTTAACATCCACTGCAGAGGCTTGGATTAAATGGAGGACATTTGACACAACCTTGATTGATACGATCGAATACATCAAAACAACTGAAGTTACTCCTGATAATGCAGATTCAATTATCTCTAAGGTTAAATCCTTGATTAATGATAGAAACTCCATTGTATTTAATTCAGATATCGGTCTTGATTTCTTTAACCCAGAGGATCACTATCAAGAGGGTGGAGTAAAAATATCTTCAGGCTATTTATTTTTAGACAGATTACTTGCAGGAGGTTATGACAAAGATGGTTCATTAGTAGTTTATGTTGGAGAGCAAAATATTGGAAAGTCAATTTATTTGGCAAATGATGCTGCAAACTTTGTTAAAATGGGAGTTAACACTGCATTTGTTTCCGCTGAGATGGCAGCTCATAAAGTTCTTAAAAGAATTGGAGCAAATCTATTAACGATTCCAATGAATGAATATGAAACTAAAGCTAAGAATAAAGATCTTATTAAAAGAAAGCTTGAAAATGTAGGAGATGGTTTAACTCCTCCGGGACAATTATTTGTAAAACAATTTCCTACATCACAAGCAACTGTATTAGATATTGAAGCATATTTAAAACAAATTGAAGAGGAAAGAAAAATAAAACTTGGCTGTATTGTAATTGACTATATAAACATTCTTGCAAATTACAGAAATCCAAACTCTGAAAATATGTACCTTAAAATTAAGCAAATCGCTGAAGATTTAAGAGCAATGGGAGTACGCAATGGATGGTTAATCGTTACTGCAACACAGATTAATAGAAATGGTTATAATTCAAGTGATATTGGCATGGGAGACGTTGCAGAATCAGCAGGACTTTCACATACTGCAGATTTAATGCTTGGAATTATTCAAGATGATTTAATGAGGGCCTCTAATGAGTACTGGCTTAAAGTACTAAAAATTAGAGATGGAGAAGGAAAAGGAGTTAAGTGTAAATTAGACATCAATTATAATTACATGAGACTTACAGAAACAGATGACGTATCAAATTCAAATATACACAATTTATAATGAGAACACAAAGAGACAAAATATTCGACAACACATTTGAGGACAGCGAGTTCGAAATGGACCCAACATTCTCATTTAATATAGCACCAAGTTATACGGATGACAGAGATGAAGAGGATAAAATAGAATCAGGAATTATTGTAGCAAAAATCCATGAACTTATTGAAGCTTCAAGATTTAAAAAATTCAATGAAATTAATGAATTTGAACAAACAATAAAATTAAAGAAGATTGAAATTAATGAAATTTATGAATATCTTTCAGATGAGTTGAGACCACATCACTCAATCATCGAAATATTCTCTGAAGTATGCGATTACTTTAATGTTAATCCAACTAAATTTTATCAATCACTTGGAAATAAATTTAAAGAAGAGTTAATTGAAACTCTTGATAGAAAAACAAACATCCTTAAGAAAAAGAATATAAATAGATTATTCTAACAATATGATCGAACAAGCAATTTTAGATAAGCCAGTAAAAAGAATATGGATTCTTGGAGACATGCACCTTGGTGTAAGGTCAAATTCATTGGAGTGGCTAGAAATGCAAAAAGATTTCTATGATAATCAATTTATTCCAACTATACTTGAAAATTATCAGGATGGAGACATTTTGGTACAGGTTGGAGATGCCTTTGATAATAGACAGAGCATCAACATCAAAGTACTCCATTATTCTGTAGATCTTTTTGAAAGACTTGGTAAAATATTACCAACCCACGTGATTTGTGGAAACCATGATATTTGGGCAAAGAAGAGTAATGAAGTAAGTTCAATCGATGCTTTAAAATGGATTCCAAATGTGCAAATTTATAAGGAGCCAAAGACCTTTAATTGGGGTGGTAGAGAAGTTTTATTAATGCCATGGAGAAGAGATACTGCGCATGAAGTTGAAACCCTACAAGAATATCCAAAGGCAGAAATAGTATTTTGCCATTCTGAAGTTAGAGGTATTAAATTAAACAATAAGGTCGATAATCATCATGGAACTGATTCTGAATCGTATGACAGATTTACTGCAGTTTATTCAGGACATATACATTACAGACAACGTAGAGGAAAACTTAGAATGGTAGGAACTCCATATGAATTAACTAGATCTGATATGGACAACACAAAAGGTTTTGACCTGGTTAATTTAGAGGACATGCAAGAAACTTTCTTTGAAAATACCATATCTCCTAAGTTTGTGAGATTTAATTTAACACAGTTATATAATGTGCCTCTAGGGGAGTTCAAAGAAAAGATTAGAAATAATTATGTGGATCTTTATGTTCCATCTAATGTTGCAACTACTTCTGCACTTTCCCGATTGATTAATAAAATCCAAAAGATCAGTAGAAAAATAGATCCAAACATATATGAACAGGATTCTCATATAGATGGAGAAATGTATGATATGGAGCAAATTGAAGATCTTTATAAGAACTATAATATTTTGCATCTTTGTAATATTTATGTTGATAGTTTAAATCACGATGAAAATACAAAGACACAAATAAAAGATAGATTAAAGAAACTTCATGACTTTCATGCATATAATAATCAAACAGATTAACCTATGAAAATACAAAGCATAGAATTAAAAAACTTTGCTTCTTACGGAAACAAAATTCAAAAGATAGAATTTGAAGAAGATAAATCAGAGTTATTCTTAACATTAGGAAAGAACGGTGAAGGTAAAACGACTATTGCTAACGCGATAGTCTTTGCTTTATATGGTAAAGTGGAAGGTGTTAAAATGTCAGATCTTCCAAACAGAATTAATAAAGAGCTTTGGGTAAGAATTAAATTACAGTGCAAATCAACAAACGTTGTTATTGAACGAGGATTGGCTCCTGGCGTTTTTAAAGTTTTACTTAATGGAGTAGAATTTGACAAGGCCGGAAAGAAATCAGTACAAGATTATTTAGAAGAGGAAATATTTGGTATACCTTACCATGTATTTAAAAACATTATTATCTTATCGGTAAATGACTTTAAGTCTTTCTTAACGATGAGTAGTAATGACAAGAGACAAATCATTGATAAAATGTTTGGATTCTCAATCATCAATGAAATGCAAACTGCAATTAAAGATGAGCGAAGATCCCTAAAGAACGATATTGATTCTTTTACAAGAGAACTTAGCCAAATCAATGAAAACGTAGAATCGGTTAAAGAGAAGCTTGAGATTTTAATGCAAGAGAGCCAAGAAAAGGACAAGCAAAAAATACAAGAACTTAAAGATTCTCTAATTAAATATGATGAGAATAAAAAGAAACTTGAAGAGGCACAGGCAAAAATCACAGAGAATCTAGGAAATTTCGCAACAGATTTACAAACAAAACAATCAAGTGAATCTGAATTAAAATATAAGTTGGCAGAACTTAAAAAGAAATTAGAGCTATATGAAAATAACACATGTCCAACATGCGAAAGCACATTAAGTGGTGATTTCCATACAGAAAGAAAGGGTGAAATTGAAACTGAATTAAGTACGCTTCCTGAGAGATTAGAACAGGCAACTGCGGATGTTGATGCGATAAAAGAATCTATCACCGATTTAAGAACAAAAGACAGAGCAGTTAGAGATAAAGTATCAACGTTAAATACAAACATTAGAACCTTTAAAAATGAATTGATAAAAATCAAGGATGCAATTCAAGGTACTGCAGATTTCTCACATCTTGAACAAATTATAAAAGATTTTGAAGTTCAAGAAAATCAAAAGGAAACTCTTAAAGATGAGAAATCAAACGAGTATGTATTTTTGGAAATGATCGAGGAGGTACTTGGTGAAGATGGTGTTAAAAACCTTGCAATCAAAACCATTTTACCAGGATTGAATGCAAATATAGCGGCAATGGTACAGACAATGCACCTTCATTTTCACATTAGATTTGACGAGAAATTCAATTGTATTATTAATCACTTAGGTGAGGAAATTAATCCAATGACACTTTCAACAGGAGAGCGTAAGAAGGCAGATTTTATTATTATCATTGCAATTATCAAGATTTTAAAATTAAGATTTCCACAATTAAACCTGTTATTTTTGGATGAGTTATTAAGTTCAGTAGATGCGGATGGAATTCATAATATCCTAAAGATCTTGAGCCAGGTTATTAAAGAGAGCAAGATAAATACATTTGTAATTAATCACACCCCTCTACCTAGAGAAATATTCGATGCAGAGGTACAAATTTACAGAGAAAATGGATTTTCCAAGTTTGATGTAATTAAAATAGATTAAGATTATTAAATATTTTTAAAATATGGCAAGTTACATGGTATTACATGGATATATACTATATGAAAAAATACCACTACACTTATTTAATTACCAATATATTAAGCAATAAAAAATATATTGGTGTTAGATCTTCAGATATAGATCCAATCCATGATTTAGGATTTAAATATTTTTCCAGTAGCAGTGATTCCGATTTTATTAATGAACAACTTATAACTCCTATAAACTTTAAATATGATATTATAAATATCTTTGACAATAGAACAGATGCATTACAAGATGAAATAACACTACATAAAATGTATGATGTAAAAAATAATCAAATGTTCTATAATTTACAAAACCAAACATCAAATGGCATTGATTTTACAGGAAAAAAACATTCAGAATCAACAAAACTAAAAATAGGCAAAGCTAGTAAAGAAAGAGGTATTAGTGAAAAAGCTAGACAAAATTTAATTTGGCAAGCTACTAATAGAATTAGAACAGATGCAGAAAGAATAAAAATGTCAAAATCTAAATTAGGTAATAATAATGCCACAGGTAAAAGATCTGAAGAATCTATACAAAACATTTCTAAAGGCAAAAAAGGAATGACCAGTCCATTTAAAGGTAAAACACATAGTAAGGAATCTAAGGAAAAAATGGCAATATCAAAAATAGGAGATAATAATCCAAAGTACTGGGAAGGTAAAAAAAGATCTGAGGAAACTAAACTTAAAATATCAGATTCAAGAAAGGGTAAAAACATAGGAAAGGCTCCATTAGTAAAATGTCCATATTGTGAAAAAGAAGGAGGTTTGTATGCAATGAAACAATGGCATTTTGATAACTGCAAATTTAAATAAATATATAAATAAAAATAAAACAAAATAATGGCGTCCTACAATTTGAAGTTTAATGGAGACGATAGCGTCCTAAGGCATATCATTATTGGTTTCCTTGCGGACTTAAATAATAAAGTATATTTTCATAGACAACTTTCAAATGACGAAAGAGTTTTAGTGGATGTTCCATTTTATTATTCAATAACAGGAGACGATCAATTTTTAAGAGATCAGTTCCTATTTACAACTGCAAGCGGACCAAATTGTACACCTGATAAGGGATTTGCAGATGCCAATTATGATGCAATTCCAAGAGGAGTTGCGAATCTAACTTCAATGTCAATAGATTCAGCCAAATTAGTTAATAAAAGAACGATTGGTAGTTACACAAAAATGAATGAGCAAGGTGCAATGGAAGGTTACACCGCAGAATTCGATATGATTCCAATTGTAATGGGATTTGACATTGAAATTTTAGTATCATCGACCCTTGATTCATTCAAGATAACTGAATCAATTATCAAACGACTTTATAAGTCAAATTATTTTAATGTAGAGGTTGGACATTTAGAGGAAGGTACTTATAGAATAGCATCATACTATGCGTTTCCAGAGGATTACACACAGGAGAGACCGTTAGGATTTACATTTGAAGACAAGGAACAATACAAAATAACATTTCCAATAGAGGTTAATTCATTCATACCTTCATTTAACTGGGGTAACGAAGAAAGTTTCGGAATGAACAGGGCATCGACTGAAAGACATGTTGCAAATCGAATGTTTGAGATTCAAAGTAATGTAATTAATAAAAGCTCTGCACAATCAAACGTAAGAGACATCGACGATACTGATATTGACAATAGATAATTCTATTAAAAATAAAGGATATATAACAAAAGAAATAAATTAAATTAATAATATGACAACTAACATTCTTGCACCATTCGCTAAAGTAGGAGAGTCTTTTCAGTTTTATGTAAACGGAAGAGTTTTTGAAATGAATGAAAATGAAATTAAGGAGGTTGAAGTTTTAAATAACTCAACATTAATTAATGCTATTAGAGCATTCGAATCTTTTGAATTTTCAAATGATTCTATTAAATGGTTCCATGGACCAAGCAAATTCGTTTACAATTTGACTGAAGGAAAATTCCAACACAACACAATGTTAATTGAAGGAAATACATTTTCAAACCACGTACTTTCGTCTGGATTGGTAAGATATAATGAAAAAGCAACTGCTGATTTATTTGAATCTATTCCAGCATTACTTGAAAATTTTGTAAACTTAGATTTTGCAGCATCTTTTAAAGGAAACAATGTTTCTGTAGATTTATTTAAAATTGAAGAATCAGTATTTGTTGCAAGACTTAATAATGAAACAAGAATCTCTAAATTCTTTAAAGCAAATACTGTGAATGAAGCATTAGAATATGTAACTAACGAAACTGGAGAATCTGCACATGCATTCTTAAAATCTTTATTAGAAGGAGAATCTGCAAGTATCGCTGAAAAACAAGAAAAGATTGCAACATACGAATCAATGATTGCTTTCTTAAAGGATCAAAAAGGATTATTGGCTGAATCAGATAGAAGTGATTCTGTAATTAAAGAGGCTGAAACATTAATCAACACTGAAATCAAATCCTGGGAAGATAAAATTGCTGCATTAAGCGCATAATAAATCCTAACATATAGGCATAAGAAAAGGGACCAACGGTCCCTTTTTCTATGAATTCAGTTTAGAGTTATTTTTCTCTATGTAATTCTTCAATGTGTCTTTTAATAACCTCATCTAAGATTTGGTTTAACTCTTCACCCTTAAATCTTTTCCACTCTTCTCTTAAAGATTCATCGATTGGTCCGACTGGTCCATTAGGTCCTTGTGGTCCTTGTGCTCCATTGATTCCATCAACTCCATCTTTACCGTTGATTCCATCTTTACCATCAACTCCATCCTTACCATTGATTCCATCAACTCCATCCTTACCATTGATTCCATCAACTCCATCTTTACCATTGATTCCATCAACTCCATCTCTACCTTGTGGTCCAACCGGTCCCTCAATACCTTGTGGTCCAACTGGTCCTTCAGATGCGATGTTAATTTCTTTAATTGATTTTGAGTTTTTGTTTGATAAATAAACTGCAACTATACCTAGTACAAATGCAATAATAGCTAATACTCCCATTTTTATATAATTTTTTTATGTAATGTTACTTATTACATGTTATATATCACATAGAATGGCCCCATGAAACAAAATAGATAAAACACATATAATTCTTAAATAAACATAAATAATTGTGGCTAAAAAGAAAAACTACTTAAACAACAAGGATTTGCACGCGGCAATGTCAGAATCAAAGGATCTGGGAAAATTGACCCCTACTGCAGAAAAGATGTTAATATTATTAGCAGAACGTGCAATTACTAAAATGTCTTATGTAAACGATGATGATCGCCAGGATTGTCTACAATTTGCAATGTTAGACCTTTTAAAGTACTGGCAAAATTTCAACCCAGATTATCCAAATGCGTTTGCATACTTTACGGAAATTGCAAAGAGAGGATATGCGAAAGGTTGGAATAAAATACACCCTTTAAAATACAAAGGAACTATCTCAATAAATGGTTCATCTTCCGATGGTGAAGATGGTGGAGGAATCTATTCTATCTAATGTCAATTAAAAACGTCAAGCCAACAAAGAACTCTGGATTTAATCAAGGTTATTTTAATCCAAAAAACCCTGAAAAATATGCAGGGCCTCTTCCCATCATTTATAGAAGCTCTTGGGAGTACAAGTTCATGATATGGTGTGACATCAATGACAAGGTATTAGTGTGGTCAAGCGAACCTGTTGAAATCAAGTATTGGTCGAGACAGGGCAATAAACAAAGAACATACCATCCTGATTTCTATTTTAAGATATTAAAACAGGATGGAACCACTGAGGAATATTTGGCTGAAATTAAACCAAAGGCACAAATACAAAAACCAGTAATGCCAACTAAAATGTCAAAGAAGGCAATAGAATCCTATAAGTTTCTCGCAGAACAATATGTGAAAAATATGGATAAATATAATGCAGCCAAACAATATGCTGAAGGTAGGAACTGGAAATTCATAGTTCTTACAGAAGATACTATTAAAAATGGGTTACGTTAAAAAAAGAATAGATGAACTTTCGAAACAACATGGAGGAAAAATTAAAGCCTCCAGGTTTTGTGAAGATTGGTTTGAAGAGGGTAAGAATAATCGAAAGGTAGCTGAGGCGCAAGTCACAAGGACCAGGTTCGAAGCAGGAAAAATTTATGTATTTGGATATAAACCCAAGTATGAAAATGAATTACCGTGGTTTGATGAAAATCCAATAGTGTTGGCGATCGAATCAGTTGGCGGAAATGATTTTGGAGTTAATCTAAATTTATTACCAGTTCCAGTAAAAGAAAAACTGTTAGATGATTTATATACCAAAATGAATTTGACTGCAAAGCATTCTGGTAATAATGGATCTGATGCATTAAGAGAAAAACCACTAAGAATAAATTACCAGGGAATGAAAAAATACTTGGAAACATATGGATGTGATTTTGCTCTTAGACAATATATACCTGCAAGAAAAATAAATCAAGCAGTTGTAAGTTATTCAAAATGGCCTGAGATAGCTTTATGCGATTTTATGGAATTAAATGGCACTAATATGATGGAAATAAGAGTTCTATTTAGGGACTATTTAAAAAAGAATATATAACTAAAATTAATATTATAATATAATGGCAGGATTCGTACAGAGAAATGGACCATTGAGTACAAACAAAAGACCGTTCGTTCTTAGTGATACACTAAAGAAGTTATCTTCGTTTGGTATGTATTACGACGATTTGGTACTTAGACAATCACAGGCAATTGGGCCAGTTGAGGATGCATTCGGTTATGGTGGAATGAATCCGCTTGGTCTTGATAGTGATGATATGTATAGCGCATTTGCAGCCCTTTCGATGGCTGATACTACAATGCGTAAAAACATACCGTTTTTTGACCAAAACTACAAGGGTAAAAGAGACGAACTTAGAAAATTTGCACAACACGATGAAATCGAAGACATCTTAGATATTCTATGTGATGAGTCAATTGTATTTGACAATAAAAACTTTATAGCCAATCCGGAGATTATTGGTATGGAAGTTTCTGAAGAGGTTCAAAAATATCTTAATAAAGCATATAGAGACATTTACCAATATTTTGGATTTGCAGCAGATCAATCTGCATGGTATTTCTTTAGAAAATGGTTGATTGATGGTTATCTTTCATTTGAGATTATTTATAATCCAGAGATGACCGAAATTATTGGTTTCAAGGAAATTGACCCAGTAACCCTTGTACCAGGATATAATCATGAAGATGGTAAAAAAGTTTGGGTGCAGTTTAAAGACGATCCAATGAAAGAGAGAAAACTTTACGACTCTCAAATTATATACATTTCATACTCTTCGATTACTACAGCATCGAGAGTTTCTTACCTTGAACGATTAGTTAGAGCATTTAACTTGATGAGAATTATGGAGCATACCAGAGTTATTTGGGCTGTTACAAACTCATCATATAGAATGAAATTTATTATTCCAGTTGGAGGTAAATCAAAAACAAGAGCAAAACAATCGCTTTCTCAATTAATGAGTAACTATAAAGAGGTTGTAGATTTTGATTGGGATAGTGCATCTCTGACAACCAATGGAAAACCTATGTTACAATTCAACAAGGAGTATTGGTTACCTAGTAAAGACGGTGAGCAACCAGAGATTGAAACATTAGGAGGTGAAGGACCAGAATTAAGTGATACAGAATCATTAAAATATTTCTCAGATAAACTTAAATCGGTTTCTAAAATCCCATACTCTAGATTTATGTATGAAGATGGTGGTGGAGATTTCGCAATGGAAGCTGATGGTATGATTAGAGATGAAATCAAATTCGCTAAATTTATTAAACGTTTACGTAGTTCATTCCAAGAGATACTGGTTAAACCATTATGGCTGCAAATGTGTCTTAAATATCCTGAGTTTAAGGATGATGCAGGATTTAAAACTCAAATTGCTTTACAGTTCAACGAAGAAAATATGTTTGCTGAATTAAAGCAAATGGAAATCATGACTAAGAGACTTGACTTCATTGGAACAATGAAAGACTCGTTAATTAAAACAGATCCAATAACAATGGAAGAGACTTCATACTTCGACATGGAATTCCTAGTTGACAGATACTTAAAATTATCACCAGACGATAAAGCAGCAAACGAGGCATATAAATCTAGAACTGCAGCGGCTGCGGCTGAAGAGCCAGAGCCAGAGGATCCAATGGCAATGATGTAATAAAAATAAATCAAAATAAAATGAGAATAATTAAAACATTCGAAGAATTCACAGGTTCACTTAAGGAGGATGCAATTGATGCTGGAGAAGAATCCAAAGTAGTAATTGATGATGTTACTCTTGATTCAGGTAAGGAAATTAAATCTACTGAAATTTTAGGAACTATTTTATCTTCTAAAACCGAGAAAGAATTCAAACAATATTTCTATGATGAGTATGGAAATGGAGCTTTCACTGAAGAGGACATGTTTACTCTAACTAAATTCTTTACAGACTACCAAGAGGAACAGGCTGAAAAGGAGAAAGAAGAAGAGAAGGATGCCGAAGGCGGAGAAGAAGGTGGTGAAGAAGATCCACTAGCAGGACTATAACTTTTACTTTTTTACAAAATTAAAGTGATATATAATAGAAATATAATAAAATAATAATTATGACTAAAAACTTACTGATCCTAGAAAGATCATCTACGGAGTTAGAGTTTAAACAAGAAGGTGGAACCTACGTTTTAGAAGGTATCTTTGGGGAAATCGATAAGAAAAATCGTAATAACCGAATTTATACTGAGAATGAATATCTTCCACAGATTGAAGCTCTACAGGCAAAAATTAAATCTTCAAAATTGTTAGGTGAATTAGACCACCCTGCAAATTTTGATGTATCTCTTAAAAATGTTTCACACATTATCGAAGAGTTAACATACGATAAAGAAACAAAACAAGTTAAAGGCCGTATCAGATTATTAGATACAGATGCTGGAAGACAAGCTAAAGCATTAGTTGATGCTGGAGTTCCTTTACAAATTTCAAGTAGAGCAGCAGGAGCTGTTGAATCTAATGGAACTGTAAAAATCAAACAATTATTTACTTATGATTTAGTGGCAGATCCTGGATTTGAGAACGCTGAATTAAAAAGAGTTAATGAAGCTTATGGTTTTGTTAATGAAGGAAACGACCTATTTATTTACGAGATAAATAATAAAAACGAAAAACAACCAATCGAAAATATAAACGAAACAAAAATGGCAGAGTCTAAATTTATCACGGTTGAGGATTTTAACAAATACTCTCAATATCTTTCTGAAGAGATCAAATCTATTAAAGAAGGTATGAACTCTTTAACAGAGGCAGAGTCTACTAATTCTCAATTAGAAACATTAAAAGAGTACACTGATTATTTAGCTAAGAAATTAGACGAATCAATTGCATACTCAGAACATATCGCTGAAAGAGCGGATCAAGGTATTTCTTACTCAGAAAAACTTGCAGAAACATTGGATAACTCTATTCAATATTCAGAGCACATCGCAGAGAGCGTTGATGCAATTAAAAACTACACTAACTATTTAGCAGAATCTTATAATGAAGGTGTAACAACTCACGAAAACTTAGTTAAATACACAGAGTATTTAAGAGAGAACTTAGAGAAAGTTACTGAATATGCTGAGTATGTTGCTGAAACTGTAAACTCTAACTTATTATTAGAAGATGAGGCAGGAGTTCCAGCTGAAGAATTAAAAGACGAAACTGACGATGTTTCTCCAAGAGTAATTGATGCTGATGGAAACTTAATCGACGGAGATGTTGAAAATGTTGAAGGTGATTTAGAACTTGATGGTGAAGGTGATGCTGCCGGAACTGAAATTACTGAAGGTGATGCAGGTCTTCCAGCTGAAAAAATCAAAAAAGATTCTAAAGATGTTACAATCGATACAATTGATGCAGATGGAAATGTAATTCCAAACGATCCTAAAAACGTTGAAGGTGACTTAGAACTTAAAGGTAAAGGTGATGCTGCTGGTAAAGATGTTGATGCAATGGAAGCTTACAAAAATTCAATCACTTCCAAATTAGAAGCATTAGTTGAAAAAGTAAACGCTAAGAAAAATGAAGGACCTTCATTCTTTAAATTTATCTCAGAAGAGAAAGTAAATGAATTTAAAGCTTTAACTGAAGAAGAAAAAGCAAAAGTTGTAAATGCAATTGAAGGTAAAGGTTATTTAACTGAAGGACAAATCTTAGGATTATGGGCTAACTCATTAATGGGAGCTGTTCAAACTACTAACACTCCAGCTGTTATTTCAATGATGCCAGCTGAATACCATGGAACTTGGGCTAAATTATCTGAAGCTAAGAAAAATCAAATCATGGCACAATCTAAGATGGTTAAATTAGAAACTGCATATCAAGTTGCAAACTTCTGGCAAACAAGAGATCTTAGAGAAACTGCGCCAGTAATGGAAAAAATCACTATGGTTAACGAAGCTGCACCAGTAGAAGTTAAAACTATTGGATATGACACAACTGGAATTGCTGAAGAAATCGCAAAAAGATTTAAAAAGTAACAAAAAATCCTAACTTTTTGATTTTTTTAAAAAAAGTCACAAATAATAAGGATATATAATAATATTAAAACATATTCGATGCTCAGTTAAGAAGCAAAAAACTGAAATTATATCGAAAACTCGTAAAATACGAAACAATAAAAACCATTAAAAAATAAATTAAACAAAAATGGCAAATTTAATCAATGAATCAGAAATCAGAGCAACGTGGTCTCCGATTATCGAATCTGCGACAGGTATCAACGACGCTAGCAAATTAGCTTGGATGTCAGAATACTGTCACAACCACAAATTATATGAAGATGCATCTACAATGACTTTAGGTCAAGGTGGTAATATCTTTGGTATGGGTGCTACACTTTTACCAGGTAATATCGGTGCAGGTGGAGTTTCTACTGTAAACGGTTCTGGAGATAAAGCTCCTTCATTATTACCATTAGCAATGCAAGTTGCTGCACAAACTATCGGTTTAGATTTAGTACCTGTAGTTCCTATGGCTGGTCCAATGGGATTATTATCTTACTTAGACTTCGTTTACGAAGGTGGTAAAGTAGCTCCAGGAACTGAAGCTCCAACTTACATCAAAGTAGGTGTTGCTTCTACTGAAGATTTAGATGCGGTTATCGCTGAGATCCAAGCATTAGCGAACGATACTATTCTAGCAGCTGCAGGATACGGTGCTTACACATTAGTAGGAACTTCTAGAATTGACGGTAAAATGATTTTCAAAGTAGGAGATATTGTTGCTGCAACAGTAAACGCTGATGTTACTTTAGCATTAGCTTCATTAACTGAAGATGCTACTGCAACTGGTGTTGAATTAGTAAAAGCTTTAGAGGATCACGTTAAAGGATTCATTGCAGCTAATGAGGCAGGAGATCCATTCTCAAGAGAAGCTGGTGAACAAACTCCAGACAAAATTATGGGATTATCTTTATTCTCTAAATCAGTTTCAGCTGAAACTTTCCAAGTTGCTGCTGCTGTAACTAGAGAGCAAGTTCAAGATTTAAAACAATTCGGAGTTGACGCTGTTGCTCAAGTTGAAGCTGTTTTAACTAATGAATTAACTCAAGGTATTAACCAATACATTTTAAGAAAATTAAGAACTTTAGGTTCTACTAACATCCAAAAGGCGTTTGGTGCTGCTGTTGATTTCGATTTAACTTTACCTGCTGCAAATGCATTAGGTGGTGGTGGTGAAACTTTACCATCAGTTCACAGAAGAATCTTATCTCAAGTTTTAGCTGCTGCTAACTTAATTGCTAACAGAGGACGTAGAGGTGCTGGTAACTTCGCTGTAGTTGGACCACAAACTGCAACTGTATTACAGTCTATCGCTGGATTCGTTGCTAACCCAATGGCTAACACATTCGCACAAGCTGCTGGAGCTATCTATCCATTAGGATCAGTTGCAGGTATTAATGTATACACTGACCCAACAATGGCATGGGGAGATTACACAGTAACTGTAGGTAGAAAAGGTGACGGAAACGGACCAGGTGTTGTATTCATGCCTTACTTAATGGCTGAATCAGTACAAACAATTGCTGAAGGAACTATGGCTCCTAAAGTTGCTGTTAAATCTAGATTCGCATTAGTTGAAGCTGGATTCCACCCTGAAACTCAATATGTTACTTTTAACATTAAAGGTACATGGGCTAACTTATTAACATTAGCTTAATATTTACACATTTAGAACTAACATTCTAGATTATATAAGGGAACTGAGAAATCAGTTCCCTTTTTTGTGATATATAATAATATAATAAAACAAAAATATAAATTATGAGCAACATTAAAACATTTACGCAATGGGCATCTTCATATAATGAAAACGACGCAGTTGCAACCCCATCATCACAGATGGTAACCGACGTTGATACAATTATTAATTCATTAGAAACATTAGCTGCTGAATTAACCGAAGAACTTAACACAATGGAAGATTTTAGTATCGATGAGGGTGCCGTCGATTTTATTAAGCAATGGATTATAAGCATGAAAGCCGTAGCTGCACAAAAGAAAGTAAATAAGATTAAAATTAATTCTTCTGATTTGGAATTTGCAGCAAAAAGTGCAGAGGGAGATAAGCAAAAAGCAATGCAAGATAAATCAGACCAAATTAAAATTCAGGCGGTTGATCTTCAGCAAATGGTAGATGATAAATTTAAAGGTAAAGGAGCGATCGTAGACCGTAAATTGTCATCAACAAAAATTCAAGGACAACTTGAAATGATTAAAAGACAATCTGGTATGGAAGACGATCCATCTAGAAAGGCAGATCTTAAATCAAAAATGAAAGAATTGGCTGACAAGTACAAAGAGGAAGTAGAAGCAATTGAAACCTTAAAGGATGAAAATAAAGATGCTATTGAGGCTGAGAAAGAAAAACAAAGATTAAGAGACGAAGCTGAAGCCAGAAAAAACGGTGAAGCGGAAACAACAACTGAAAAGGAAACTACAACTGAGGCTGAAACAACAACCGAAAAGGAAACAACGACTGAAGCTGAAACTACAACTGAAAAGGAAACTACAACTGAGGCTGAAACAACAACCGAAAAGGAAACAACTACGGAAGCTGAAACAACTACGGAAGCTGAAACTACAACTGAAAAGGAAACAACAACCGAAGCTGAAACAACGACTGAAGCTGAAACAACGACTGAAAAGGAAACTACAACTGAGGCTGAAACAACAACTGAGGCTGAAACAACAACCGAAGCTGAAACAACAACCGAAGCTGAAACAACTACGGAAGCTGAAACAACCACTAAAAAAGAAAAAACAACAAACGAGGCGTTATCATTATCAATGAGAGCAGAGGCAGTTGGATTACATTCTTTAGCTGATGAGATTAAAACCAAGCAAGATTGGCAAGTTATGCCAGGCACTATGCTTAGAGAAAAATTTGAGTCTGTTATTAAAACAGCAGAATATGGCAAAATATTGAATGAATCTAAATATTCTGTAAATTCAATTAAAGATGCATTTAACAAATTAATGTAATATGCTCTTAGGATTTAAAGATTTTAATAAATCAAGGGAGTTAACTTTACTTTCTGTTGTCGAGGATAGAGATTATTTTCTTTGGCAACAGGAAGTTCAGTCCCATCACATGAAAGAAAACTTTCCACATATCAAATATGAGGTTGTATTTATTCATGAGAATGAAACTCCATCGGAATGGGCAAAACATATTGGAACATTATGTAACGCTAGTTATTATCATGTTAACAATGAATCTTATAAATCATATAGAGCTTCATATAAACCATTAGGAATCCATTACAGAATTAACGATACGTCAAAGCCAGTTTTGGAAAATGTACTTGCAATAGATTCGGATGTTATTTTAAATAAAGATCTTAAGTACACTGAATTAATTGAGGGAAATTCGTGGGTAATGTCAAATTGTGATAGTTACCTTGGATATAATTATCTTAAAAAAAATCTAAGCGATTCAAGAATAACTGAACTTGCGAATATTGTTGGAATTACATTAGAAGATATAAAATCAATTAAAGTAGCAGGTGGAGCACAGTACCTTTATAAAGGATTAAGTAATCATAAGAATTTGTTTGAAAAAATGGCTAACGATTCTGTTGAGTTATATAGAAATCTTAAAAAAATTGCAGAGAAAGATAATTCAAAGATACAAATATGGACTGCAGAAATGTGGTCTCAATTATGGAATGCGGCTGCACATACAAATGTATCCGTTAGCGAATCAATGAATTTTTGTATGGCAGGAGATTCTCTTGACGAGATGAAAAAAACAACATTCACTCATTTTGCAGGAAATCCTGGAGAAGGATCTTTTCAAAAGACAAAAACACAGAATGCTTTTCTAGAAGATTTTTCAAATGTCACCAATAATAAAAATTGTGCATGGCATTGGAAGACCCTAGTAGAAAAATATAAAGATAAAAGTTTTAGTATTAAAAATAACAAGGTATAATGACCTTTAATTTTTATTAGAATTTTTTCTTGCAAGATTTAAAAACTCTTTCTGTTGATTCAGGAGGAGTTTTTTTATGTGTTCTTGAAAGGCAATCGATGACTTTATGATTCGTGCGTCGACAACATCCCCTGTAAGTGTATCATGATATCTGGGGTGTACGAAGTTCTCCATACTAAAATTGTTTATATTAGATCGGATGGGTTCACCAGACAGTGCGCAAGTCCAGTCTATGGTATCATAACTTTCATGTAGTTTTTCCATTTTCATGAAATCGCCAGTAGACCAATCATAATAATAACGATTTTTTGATGTTTGATTTTTATATCTACTAACCTCAAACAAGATTTGTAGAAATTGATCGTCCTGTGCTCTTTCCTTTAATAGTGGATTTTCTAAAAGTAAACGTCTTTGTTGACGAGAAAGACCTTCATAACAAACCCCATATCTATTGCGTGGATTAGGACCACCTGTTCGTTTAATATTAGGATATTTATTGTTGTACGCCATGTTATATTTATTTGAAACTTATTTGATTGATTCAATATAATATCTATAAAATTAAGCAAAAAATATATGATTCACACGCTATTTACGGAAAAATACAGACCTAAAAATCTTGAAGATTTAATCCTACCTGAGAGAGTAATGTCAAAGTTCAAAGATGGAATTACGCAAAATGTATTATTGGCAGGAAGTCCTGGAACTGGTAAAACATCAACAGCAAAGGCCATTGTACAACAATTTGAGTTGCCATATCTTTATATCAATGCATCTACGGATACTTCGGTCGATGTGATTCGTACCAGAATTACTGATTTTTGCTCTACTATGTCTATTTTAGATGATAGAGGAAAATTTAAAGTAGTTATATTGGATGAGGTTGATGGTGTATCTGATCAATTCTTTAAAGCGTTGCGTGCAACAATGGAGCAATTCGCATCTAACTCAAGATTTATTGCAACATGTAATTATGTAAATAAAATTCCAGATCCAATTCTTTCAAGATTTGAGGTGATTAATTTTGACTTTGATAAATCAGAAGAGAGTGAATTGACAAAGAAATATATCAGAAGAGTATATGATATTTGTGGTAAAGAGGGAATGACAATCGAAAAACCTGCATTGGTAGAATTTGTAAAGAGAAACTTTCCAGATTTAAGAACAACTCTTAATAAATTGCAAGGTTATAAAACACAAGGAACTGCAAATATCACAGAGGCCGATGTAAAGAAATTTAACTCAGTTTATAAAGATGTGTTTGAGTTAATCTTTAACGAAATGGATCCTATTGTAAACTACAAACATTTGGTAGGTGAATATTCAAATCGAGTTGATGATGTTTTACAAACATTAGGCGAAGAGTTTATTGAGTACATTCAAACTGAAAAACCACAAAATGCTCGTCATATTCCACAGATTGCAATTACGGTTGCAGAGCATCAGGCTCAAAGAACACTGGTTATCGATCCAGTAATTACCTTACTATCCTGTGTTTATAAGATACAGGAAATTGTAAAAGGTTAAAAAATAAATTAATAAATATTTTCACGGGTCACCGGAATTGATTATATTTACATAAATAAAAACATATAATATGAAATTAGGAAAGCATACCTTGATAATTGATGGAAACTACTTTGTACATAGTAGATTATTCGTCTTACCAAGACCTAAAGGTGAACAATTATTAGGCGATCGCGATGGCCAAGAACAATTCATGCGAAAATTATGTATTGACTTTGCAAGTGAGGTTCGTAAGATGACACCATTTGTCGACCAAATTGTTATGGCTGTTGATTCAAAATCATGGCGTAAGGATTTATTTCCTGCAGCAGAATATAAAGGCACAAGAGTTGCCGATAATTCTGTTAATTGGGAAAATGTATTTAATGTTTATACCGAGTTTCAAGATATTCTTGCAAAATATGGTGTAATTGTTCATAAAGTTCCAGGTGCAGAGGCGGATGATATTCTTTTTGGATGGTCTACTCAATTAAACAATGAAGGTAAGAATTGTATTGTATGGACAGGTGACCGCGATTTAATTCAATTGGTTAATTATAATGACGCCACAGATGCATACACCTTATGGTACTATAATTCACAAAGAAAGTTGTTAGCATTTGAAGGATTTCAAGATCTTTTAGATGGCACTAGCGATAATTTAATTACAAATGATGACCTTCTATTTAATATGTCTTCCGATGAGGTAATGGGTGACCAGCTAAAATCTGATTTTCAAGCATGGGTTACTAAGAACACTGTTAAAATCGAAGAAATTAATTGTGATGATTTTATTTTTTCTAAAATATTGCAAGGTGATAAGAGTGACAATATAAGATCAGTTGTTACATGGACTAAAAGAACATCAAGTGGTTCTATTCGTAACTACTCGATCACTGAAAAGCATGCTAATCAAATTTTAGAAAAGTACAGAGAGACTGAAGGTAATTTTCATATCGATCATTTCTTTGTTGCAACTCAAGTTGATATTATTGTAAATTTAATTCATGAAGTTGTAGGTAAATCTACACCTGAAGAAATTCGTATTGCATTCAATCAAAACTTAGATTTGATGCTATTACATTTTAATACGATTCCAGAGGGCATTCAAAAAAGTATCTATAAAGAAATAGAAAAGGATTATGGACTAAATACTCAAATGATTAATTTGGTACAAATGGAAAGAATTCTTGAAGGAACTGGATGGAACACATCAACTAAAAAGGGAAATAGTGCTCCAAAATCATATGATGCATTTGCAACTTTAAATCTTGATGAGCTTAATGCACCTGCACCAACAAAGAAACTAAACACATTATTTTAATAAACAAACGTTAAGAAATCCATATAATTAATATGCTAGACGAAACAAAACTATTTGACTTTATTAAAATATTGTTTACAAAACCAAACGATTACAAGAACATATCAAATCATAATAAGAAGAGACATCACTTTATGATTAATAGATTCTTTGCAATTAAATTTCCTGCAAATGCGCAACTATTTAATAAAAATGGAATTAATCCCATTGCAGTTATAGATAGTTGGGCACTTGTTGGAGCAAGATTTAAAGGAGTTCCGGGTTGGATTTATACAAAGACCAAGAAGCCCGAGACAACACCATCTTCAAAAAGCAAATATATACCAACAGAAGCAGCTATTCAATTCTTTATGGAAAAGAATGAAATTGGCAAGAGAGAATTTAAAGAACTTGAAAAATTTGCTAAAGATGATTTGTATGCCAATTTAAAAAGGCTTGAAGATTCGATGCAAGTTTACTAATATCGTAAATTTATGCAACAATTTGACCTAAGTTTATTGCCGACGGCGGTGGACGTTACATTATATAGATACAATTACATAGACAATAAATTATGGGCTCAAATTCATAATGACTTAGATTATATAGAAACAACAGAAGATTCTGTAATGGTGTCTATGAATCAGCTCAAGTATTTATTGGACACATATTACTCTTCTACTTTAAATAAAATTAAAACAGTAGGTTCCGAGGTTTTTCATAAGGAAATTAACACAGTTTACTTTCTTTATCAAATGACTATAGAAATGAAAAACCTTCAATATGTTAAATTCAATCTTAATTTTGATAAGAGTTATGATAGAACTATAATGGTAGAAGGCAGTAAGATTTTACAATTTGGATTTAAAGTTCTTACAGCTACTCTTAGACTTTCTGACCTTTATGAAGATGAAGAGCTTGAAACCGTAAATACCATTCTACAAAATCTTTCAATACTTGGACCAGGTGAACAATACACCCGAATATTTGCAAAGGATCTTGCCGATTCAATAGACCTTTATTTGATGGCAAACGAAAAGGATGATGACGATGAAGTAGGCGATGAAGGAATCATCACCGATATTTTGGATATTTTAGAAAATAAATTAGAACCTGAAAATACATTATTGCTATTGATAACTGACTACTAGATTTTTCGAATATATAATATAGAAAAATAATAGTAATCGATGAAGTTTTTTAGTAATTTTGGAAAAAGAGAAGGTCTTGTTTATATAATCGTCTGGTTATGGGTTGTAATGGGACTTTTAGGTGCTTATAAAAACGCAAGCTTTAGCGACCTTGCAGTTTACTTTGGATCCTTAACAGCATATGCAGCAACTTATATTTGGGCAGAATCAAAAAGGCCTAGTGATAAAACAAAAATATTCTCAAAGGGTCCTAACTCTCGTAGAGAGGTAATGATTTATGTTGTAGTTGTTATTTGGGCAATTGCCGGAGGAGCTGCAATATGGTTTTCAGCAGATATTGGTCAATTAGCACTTTACTTTGTTTCATTGACAGGATTCGTGGCTTCATGGATTGCTGGAGAAGTTTATACTCCACAGGATAAAATAAACAAAAATAACGATTAATAATGGTAACAGGATATACTGCAAACGAATATGGTGATTATCTTATAGCATCGTTACAAGAACCTTATACAAATACACTTAGAATAATTGATTGGGAGGTTGTTGTTGGTCTTAAAACACCTTCAATGACTGGTACAATTTCTGGAGTTTCCGGAAGTAATGAAATAGATGGAATTGGAACACAATTTACACAAGCATTTGCGACTGGGGATATTATTATTATAGGAAATGTTCAATACACAGTGGATGCTGTAATTTCAGCCAATGAAATGACAATTCTTGAAACGCTTCCAGTAAACTTAAATTCAGCTCAATATTATGGACTTCCAAATGTAAACAACCATTTTGATTATGAATATAGATGGTCACAATCTAATGGAGTATTTTCACAATTCAATCCATTAAACCATGGAACTGCATATGGAGATTTATTGGCAATTACGTTTGACACAACAAAACCAGTTTGGATCGATGTTAAGTCAGAAGTTACTGCCCTAACACCAGGAAATAGCCTTTCATTACTTTCAATTACATATACGATTGAAACAGTAGATGGAATTATAGAATCTTGTCCAAATTATTGTACCGAATGTACTGATCCTTTTGCAATGAATGGATGTGCAAATATTGAAGTTTCATGTGATGCAAATACATTTAATCCATATGCACTTACAAAATCAATAAGTGTTTATAAGCAACTTAATAATATTGTTACAAGTATATTTGGACATGAGGTTAATTACTTTAGAACAGAACCAGATTTAAGAACAAGCGATGTTATCTTAATGGAGTACTCATTACACAATGTTGTAGATAATAAAAATGTTAAGATTTTAGTGCCTGACAATGAATTTCCAACTGAGGCAAATACTTATGATATATTTGGTATCGAACTTGCAGATTTTGAAGTACATATAACAGCAGAGGAATTTGAATCTCGATTTGGCGCAGGAAAATATCCAAGAAACAAGGATTACATGTTTATTCCGATTATTAATAGAATGTATGAAATAAGTTCGGTTTCATTGGCAGACGAATTTAACAAAGCACATTCATATTGGAGAGTTAAATTAGTTAAATACCAAGACAGAACTGATGTTATCAAAGGACAATTTGATGCAGCCACTGATGTGTTAATTACTGGAATTGAAGAAATATTCGGAGAACAAATTCAAGACGAGTACACTAAAAACCTTAAGCCCGAAATATTCCAATCAGTGGTTTCCACATATAGAGACGGAATTAGAGAGTTTGTTAATAAGAAACTAAAAATCGTTGATTATGATTTAAAGAATAGGTGGACTGTTGTTAGTAAAAACTATTATGACTTTACAAAGATGGATTTAAATGATACTGCATTATTTTACGTGGCTCCTTCTAAAGTAGCCCCTGGAAAAAATGTAGCATACACTGGATGGTTCTCTCCTCAATTTACAAATACATCGACTGAGGATTACTATCTATTTGGAGATAATGATGCAATCACAGGATTTAAGTTAACAATCAGCAACACACAATTCAAATTCCACGTAAATGGAATGGAAGAGGTATTTACCCATGGAATTACGTTAAGTAAAGATATATGGTATGCGTATATTGTAAATGTGAACAATGAATTCTTACAATTAGAGGTTAATATTTATAGCTTAGATCCTAATAGTAATATTATTACGCAGGTTGGTGGTTCAAATATATTACCACAAATGTCTTCTAATAATCTTGTTTCTGAATTTACTGAAAATAGATTAATGCCATTGAACTTAGCATGGGAATCAATCTCACATTACTCACTGCGCGCAAATAATATGTACATGACAAATATTAGAGTATTTAATACACCAATTGAGTTTGAACAACATTCAAATGTATTAAACCAATACGTTGTTAGAGATAACCAATTAGCGATTGTGATAGATAATGCAATTCCATCGTTAGGCTTCCAAAAATACGCCAACGCAAGGTAACACTAGAAATTTAGATAAATATTATATCTAATAAAACTAGTAAATATGTCAGACAAGAAAAGCATAAAAGAGCAAGCAGAGGATATACGTAGAGACCTTGACGAATTAATCGGTGACGATAGTTCAAAGGAAATTTCAGATGTAATAGACACAGACCCACAACTTCCAGCAAAAAGGCAAGAATCATATATGTCCTTTGTTGAACTTAAAGAAAGTTCAACAAAGAAGGCAAAGAAAACTATTTCAGCCCTTATGAAATTTTATCTCGATGAAGATATTATCGAAAGGGATGAGTATATTCAGGCTAAAAAGAGGATGGACGAAATGACAATGAGCTCATTGGTTTATCAATTACAAGCAGGTGAACGTGCACTTACAACTCTATTGGAAGCGATTGAAGATGGAGAAGTTGCACCAAGAATGTTTGAAGTTCTTGCAACCTTACAAAAATCAATGCTTGATATTATTAAATCCCAAACAATGTACCTAATGGCAACTGAGGAAAGTGCAAAGAGAATCGCAAGGGATATTGAGATTTATAAGAAGAGAGATGACATTAGAGAAATCGAATCTTCAGGCGGAGATTCCACTTCTGGAAATACGCAAAGAGGTACGAAGGATTTAATGCGAATGATTAGAGAAGGAATCGATAGTTCAGAACATGATATTGAGGATGTTGAAATAACAGAATAATATGGCAAACGAAGGATATATTGGAGATAATAAATGGATTCCAGCAGGAGAATCCGAAAAGGACTCACAGAAATTAGTATGGTCTACAAAATCTATAAATGATTTAATTGTAGCGCTTGACAAGGGTTATAGACCTCAAGTAAGTATGCCCTTTTATGAAGGTAAACAATTTCTAAGAAGAGGAAATATCGTATTTGAATATACTGATGCTGAAATCTCTGAAATTGCAAAATGTGCAAATGATATTGTATACTTTGCAGAAAAATACGCAGTGGTAATGACTGATAATGGTATTCAAAAGGTAAAACTTAGAGAATATCAAAAACAATTACTTAGAGATTTTCAAAATAATAGATTTAATATCGTGCTCGCCTCGAGGCAAATGGGAAAGTGCGCTTTTCATAATACCCGGATTGACATTAAGGACCCTCAAGGAAATACTAAGACGATAACTATAGGTGAACTATTTTACACAATACTTAAGGAAAGAAGGCCCTTAAAGGTGACTGAGTGGCTTAAGTGGAAACTGTGGAAACTTTACACATGTGTTGATGCCCTTTAAATTGCTAATAACTTTATGTAATATTTGTCAAATTGCAAGAATTATTTAGATATAATATAAGAAACACATGGATATGAAGTCCTTACAGTATGGGAGTCTGAATATAACGAAAATCCTAAAGAAACCATCCGGAAATGTATTCAATTTTTAAAAGAATAAATAGTATATGAAGTCAATAATTAAGTGGACCATAATATCATTAATACAGTTAATAGAATCCTATGAGGCAAGAGCATCACAATATCTTCCACCGGATGATTTAACGGATAAAATTCAAGATACTTTAGAATTAAAAGGATATGAAGTCTTAACTGATTCGGGCTACCGTCCAATGCCAGGTATTCACCTAACTAAACCATTTACAATATGGGAAGTTAAAACAAACACAGGAAGAACTTTAAAGTGTGCAGATACACATATCATATTTGATGAATATCTTAATGAAGTTTATGTAAAGGATTTAAAGATTAATCAGGGAGTTTTAACGGATTCTGGTGTAGAATGGATAGTTGAAATAAAAACATTTGCTTCCAAGGTTCAAATGTATGATGCTACTGTAGACCACCAAGACCACAGATACTATACGAATGGATTCCTTTCACATAACACAGTAACTGCCTCGATTTTTAATGCATGGTATCTTACATTTAATTATGACAAAACTACTCTACTACTTGCGAATAAGGCAGAATCAACCAAGGAAATTATTGATAAAGCAAAGGTTGTACTTGAACACCTTCCATTTTTCATGAAGCCAGGGATTATTAAGTATGATGTAATGAATGTTCGTGCAGATAATGGTTGCCGTTTAGTAGGACAATCAACAACTGCAAAATCTGGTATTGGTTTTACGATTCATAATTTATACTTAGATGAGTTTGCACACGTTCACCCAACAATTGTGGATTCATTTTATGAAAACGTTTATCCTACACTTTCTGCATCAAAGATTTCAAGAATCAATATTACTTCTACACCAAATGGATTTAATAAGTTCTATGAAATTTATTCTGATGCTGAAAAGGGAAATAATGAATATAAAGCGACAAGAATTGATTGGTGGCAACATCCAGATCGAGATGATGCATGGTACCAAAGAGAACTTGGAAACTTAGGATCTGAGGACGCATTCAATAGACAATATGGAAATGAGTTTACAAGCTCATCAAGTTTATTACTGAGTCCAGCCACTATGAAAAATATTAGAAAGAATGCACGTAAATTTGAATTCTATGATTTAGAGGAATTTGAGAATATTCATGTTGCAACTGAAGGATTTTTAGGCTTTGACCCTGAATTTGATGTTGAGAGCGCAGCCGAGTCCGATAAGTATTATTTATTTTCAGTAGATATTGCAGAGGGTAACGGTGGAGATTATTCAGTAATCAACGTGTTTGAAGTAGAACCAATGGAAGATAAGGACATTGAAAATTCAATAAGTCCAGGTGCGATGTATGATTTCTTTAAATTAAACCAAGTTGCAGTATTTAGAAGCAATGAACATCCTATTGAAGAGTTTGCAAAGGTGCTTTACACACTAGCTATTGATATATTCAATTCTGAGAACGTTAAAATGATTATAGAGTACAATACATATGGAAGTATATTGTTACAGTACCTAAGCACAGTTTTCCCAGGCCGTAATGAATTTGAAGATGAGATGGTACTTAGATTTAAACATAGGCATGATAGCAAAACCCTAAAACCAGGAATCCGCCTAAAGTCTGATAATAAATCAGTGTTTTGTCAAAACTTTAAAAAATTAATTGAAACAAATAGAATTAAAGTTAACGATATTGTAACAGTACAGGAGGCAAGTTTATTTGGTACTTTAAAGAATGGAAGCTATGGAGCTCAAATGGGAAATGATGATACCATGATGACTTGTGTGACTGCCACTGAGTTTTTTGGAACCAGTGATTATGCAGATTATGTCGAAGAATTATTGGATATTATAGATCCAGAAAAACATCTTTTGATGGAAAGAATTTTATATAAAGATAACGATATTCAAGGCGATTTACAGTACGATATTTATGATTTACTGTAAATATGCGCAATTAAAATAGATATATAATAAAAGAAAAAAAATACAATTAAAATTATGGCATTAAGTCCTCAATTATTAAATTTTAAGAGCTCAGGTGTTTATAGACTTGAGTTTGACAAATCTCAGACTGCGAACATTAACGTAGAGACTCTTAGATTAGTTGTAGGTACCTCAAGAAAAGGACCGTACAACACTCCAGTTTTAATTGATTCTCAAGAAACATTTAATAATGTTTTTGGTTCAATTGACAAAGGATTAGAAAAAAAGGGAATGTTTTTCCACAGATCATGTCTAGAGGCTCTTACAAGAGGTCCTATCCTAGCATTGAATTTAGGTAAATTCACACCAGATTTAGATACTGCATACTTTCAATCTCTTTCAACAACAGGTTCTGTTACACCTAACGCTGCGGTAGATGGTGACGCGGATTATGATAAATTTTTCGACAATGATAAATTTATGACTCCATCTGACAGCGCTACATTAAACACCATCAATAATGGTGACAATAACTTATTAAATTTTGTAAATATTAAACAAGATTCAATTACAATTATTGTAAGACAAGCTGCATCTGTTAAAGAATTTGATTTAACAGCAAGAGAATGGTATGGTCAAGGAAACGTTCCAGAATACTTAAATGATTTTGACAAAATGTCAGATTTCATGGTTGACGTATT
>JACCEA012369051.1_pt1 | contig 77665 bp, 70 predicted proteins | sample 7449851 | NCBI WGS metagenome assembly JACCEA01 (sample SAMN15323453, study PRJNA562643) | freshwater metagenome | isolation source: river surface water | place: USA:Blue River Watershed | collected 2017-08-18 | reverse complement strand
GCTTCAATCCAATCATTGCTGGTAAATTGCGAACCTTAATCACTATTAATGATCTCTGAATTATTAATTCTTAACCCTTGATCTAAAATATTTAAACAAAACTCACTGTCCATAGAAATTGACATCTTCCAATTATGAAGAATATGCTAACAGAGGAATGGGGTTATAATTTTTTGAGTGAATAAGTTACTCAGTAATTTTGTTCTTATCTAAATATTTATGCTTTGATGTAACTTAATTTAATTCAATTTTTTTTTCTTCTTGTAATTTTTCTAAGCTTTGTTCTTGTAATTCTTTCACATCTGTAAATTTCTCAGAATCATTTTTTAAAACATTATCCAAACTATCTTCTTTTAGAACTTCTTTTTCTTGCTTAATCTCGTCAAATTTTTTAGTAGAGACTGTTTGTTGTTTGAAGTCTTCATCAGAAATTACAACTATGTTTAGCTTATTTTGGAAATAATCATTAATTTGATCTAAAAATATTGAACATTGGTTACCATACCAATTTAGCAACTGAACTTTACTGTTCTTAGTTTCAACTGAAAGACTGCAATAAAAAGTTGTACTGCCGCCACCAAATATTGTACTAACTCCCATTGTTCTGGAATAATTCCATTTATAGTACTTATATCTACCAACCACAGTTGAGTTGTCTGGCATTCCAATTGCTCTTATAACATTCACAATATGAACATCTTTAACATCACTTACTTTTGCAGCACCAGTAATAAACTTAAATACTCCATCATCTTTACTTCTTCCAGAAAGAGCACAAGAAGAAATAGCGGAAGCTATAGTTAGTAAAGTTACATATTTTAAAGCTAATTTTAACATTTAGTAATTACTTGATTCAGTATTAATACAAAATTTATTTTAAAATCTCAGGAATTTTAATCTTAATAAAGTTTTCTTTTAAATTTACTTCTGGAAAAGTCTCATTCTTAAAAGGAAAATTTTCCACTTTCTCTAAATTATTTTTGCTGTCTGATTTAAAAAATTCAATCTCTAACATTCCACCACCGCCAAAATCATATACATTTGTTACTTTACCCAATTTTTTTGAATTTTCATCAATTACATTCAATCCAATCAAATCAACATAATAAAATTCATCATCCTTAGTTTCTTTAAAATCAGTACGATTAACAAAAAATTCTTCTCCACGCAAATTTTCAGCAGCGTTTCTATCTGTTATACCTTGAATTGTAGCTATTAGAATTGAATCTCCCAAAGCATTTGAACCAACAACAGTTTTGTTCTTATTGCTAATTTTTAGTTTTATTTGATTTCCTTTCGAATCAACTAAATCATATTTTTCAATTTGAGTTGGATTTTCACAATAGCTTATAATCTTTACTTCACCTTTAATTCCAAAAACTGAAGTAACTTTTCCAACAAGAATTTTTTTATCCATTTTTTTTAATATTCTTAATTTTTTCAAATTCTTCAGAACGATAACTCTTCGCCATATTTTCCAAAGTTCCGTTAATAAATGTTACTTTTTTATCCTCAAAAAAAGTTGAGCTTATCTCAACATACTCGTCAATTACAACTTTTAGCGGAACATCACGCATAAACTTTAATTCAAAGGCTCCAAAACGCAAAATATAGAGCGCAATATCCGGAAGCTTTTCTAAGTCCCAACCATCTTTTAAAAATTGCGATATTTCAAAATCAATCTCTGTCAAACCAAGAGATATTCCACTTAAAAGACTTTCTAAAAGATCGATATCAATTTTGCCACGAAAAGAAGATATTTCATCTTCTTGATCTAAGATATAGTTATCAATAACATTATTTTTTATTACGTTAATATCTTGCTGCTCTTCATAAAACTCAAATTGATAAAAAATTTGAATTGCCATCAAACGACTTAGAGTTCTCTTACGATTTATTAAATCTTTATTATTATGTGTTTTTTTATGCTTATTCATTTAAATTAAAAATTAATTAACTATCTTGTGAAGACTGACAAGTATTGATTGCAAGACGATAAAGTGAACAATTGGTTTTAATGGTCATAAAAATAAACAAAGCCACCAATTGACTTTTCTACCATATATTTTTTAATGTAGAAAATTTTGTTTAGCCATACTAAATATAAAAAAGATTTCTCAAAAAAATGCCAAAAAGAACAGACATAAAATCCGTCCTAATCATTGGGGCGGGACCAATCGTTATCGGACAAGCGTGCGAATTTGACTATTCAGGAACACAAGCTTGCAAAGCTTTGAGAGAAGAAGGATATAAAGTTATTTTAATTAACTCAAATCCAGCAACAATAATGACAGATCCTAACTTAGCGGATCGAACTTACATTGAACCAATAAATCCAGAAATTGTTGAAAAAATAATCGCCAAAGAAAGACCAGACGCTGTATTGCCAACTGTTGGTGGACAAACCGCTTTAAATTGTGCAATTGGTTTAGCAAAAAATGGAGTTTTAGAAAAGTATAATGTCGAGCTTATTGGAGCTTCAATTGAAGCAATTCATAAAGCTGAAGATCGTCATTTATTCCAAAAAGCTATGGATAAAATTGGCTTAAAAACTCCAAGAAATGCAATTGTTCACTCAATGGAAGAAGCTATGGAAGCTTTAAAAAAAGTTGGCCTTCCTGCAATTATTCGTCCTTCTTTCACAATGGGTGGAGCTGGAGGTGGAGTTGCTTACACTGAAGAGGAATTTAAACAAATTGTAGAATATGGACTTGTAATTTCTCCAACTCACGAATTACTGATTGACGAGTCAATTATTGGCTGGAAAGAATATGAAATGGAAGTTGTGCGCGACAAAAATGACAATGCAATAATCATTTGTTCAATTGAAAACGTTGATCCAATGGGGGTTCATACAGGAGATTCAATTACAGTTGCCCCTGCCCTTACCCTAACAGATAAGGAATATCAGCAAATGCGTAATGCATCAATTGCTGTATTGCGAGAAATTGGAGTTGAAACAGGTGGATCAAACGTTCAATTTGCTGTAAATCCAGCTAATGGAAACTTGGTAGTCATTGAAATGAATCCAAGAGTTTCAAGGTCTTCAGCTTTAGCTTCAAAAGCTACTGGTTTTCCAATTGCAAAAGTAGCTGCAAAACTAGCAGTTGGTTACACTCTTGATGAAATTAAAAATGATATTACAGGTGGAGCAACCCCTGCTTCATTTGAACCAACAATTGACTATGTAATTACCAAAATTCCTAGATTTACTTTCGAAAAATTTAAAGGTAGTGAAAATGTTCTTTCAAGCTCAATGAAATCAGTTGGTGAAGTTATGGGAATTGGACGTTCATTTATTGAAAGTTTTCAAAAAGCTTTACGCTCAATGGAATCTAATCTTAGTGGAATGGACGATATTTTATTTAATATTGAAGACCAAGAACAAAAAATAAAAGTTATTTCTGAGAGATTAAAAATTGCCGCTCCAAACCGTTTACTTCTTATTGCTCAAGCTTTGCGCGAAGGAATGTCAATTGAAGAAGTTGCAACAATAACCAAATATGACAGATGGTTTTTAGAACAAATCAAAAACGCAATTGAAGTTGAAAATAAAGTTAAAAAAGAGGGCTTACCAAAAAATCGTGAAGACTTACTGCAAATTAAAAGAATGGGTTTTTCAGATAAACGCCTTTCAAAATTAAGTGGTATTAGCGAAAAGGAAGTTAAACAACTTCGTCATGATTTTAACGTTAGACCAGTTTATAAAAGAGTCGATTCTTGCGCAGCTGAATTTGACTCAGTAACTTCTTATATGTATTCCAGCTACGAATAAATGAAATATCTATCTTACAAAAATAACTATAATAAAAACCAACTTTTTGTTGAAAACGTTTCAATTGAAAATATTGCAAAAGAAGTTGGTACACCATTTTATTGTTATTCAAAAAAAGCTATTATTGAAAATTATCAAGCTTTTGCCGAAAGCTTTGCAAATTTTGACCATAAAATTTGTTATGCTATAAAAGCAAATTGTAACTTAAATATTGTTAAAATTTTGGCTGAACTTGGATCAGGAATTGATGCAGTTTCTGCTGGCGAAATTTTTCGTGCAATGAAAGCAGAAATTGATCCAAAAAAAATAGTATTTGCTGGAGTAGGAAAAACAAAAGAAGAGGTTACTTTTGCACTTTCAAATGGAGTTGAAGAGTTCAGCGCTGAAAGTGAGGCAGAAATTTTTGCTCTTAACGAAGTTGCTAGCAAACTTAACAAAAAAATAAAACTAAGCTTAAGAGTCAATCCAAATGTTGATGCTAAAACTCATGATAAAATTTCAACTGGCAGAAAAGGTGACAAGTTTGGTATTGATATTGATAAAGCCGAAGAAATCTACGAAAAAGCAAGAAAGCTGCCGGCTATAGAAATATATGGTATTTCAACTCACATAGGTTCGCAAATAACTTCTATTGAGCCTTTTAAAAAAGCTTTTCAAAAAGTCCGCGAACTTTGTTTGTCTTTAAGAAAAAAAGGCTTTGAAATAAAGTCGCTAGACCTTGGTGGAGGAATTGGTATCTTATATAAAAATGAAAATACACTTTTAATTCAAGATTATGCAGAAATGATCAAAGAAATTATAGGTGACTTAAATGTAAAACTTACTATTGCTCCAGGAAGAGCGATGGTAGGAAATGCTGGTATCATGGTAACAAAAGTTATTTACCTTAAAGAAACTGATCATAAAAACTTTGTTATAATTGATGCTGCAATGAATGATTTAATGCGTCCTGGACTTTATGATTCTTACCATGAAGTTTTACAAGAAAGCGTTAATCATGGCGTAAAATTAAGCTATGATTTGGTTGGTCCAATTTGTGAAAGCACGGATATATTAGCAAAAAATCGTGATTTTATAAATCCAAGACCAGAAGATTTACTTGTTTTTTGCAGCGCTGGGGCATATGGATCTTCAATGTCAAACGAATATAACTGTCGCCCTATGATTCCTGAAGTTTTGGTAGAAAATGATAAATTTACTGTAATTCGTCGCCGTCCAACTTTTGAAGAAATGCTACATTTAGAAGTCTAATTATTAACTATTTTCACTCAAAAGTTTGATAAGAACTTCACCGCAATTTTATGGCTAGTTTTGTAAAAAATCCGTAGACTTTTTAGGGTAATTATCCCTTGAAGTATTAGTTTTATCACTTCTGTCATTGCGAGGAGCGTTAGCGACGTGGCAATCCACTTCGTTTTTAATGCAAAAAGTCTACAATAAACTAGTCCGAAATTTGGGGTGCAGTTCTGATGCGTGTGATACCTTTTGCGAACTAACTTTTAGGACGCGTGAAATTATATTTTTTTACTGTTCCTTATTATCGAGTGATTTGAGTTTGGCATCTATAATGATTTTAAGGAATAACCACCAGAGATAAATATTTGAAGATTTGATGAAAAAATCATCATCACATAACCCATGATAAACTTCATTCCGTAAATTTGCCCCATGTTTATGATTCAACAATGCTTCAACATGAAATATAAAATTTTCCCCAAGTAGCTCATCATTATCTAAATATTTTCTGTAAGCGGTGTCTTTAAGAATTGTTCCTAAAAGATTATCTTGTTGAGTCAGATTTTCGTTAGTTTTTAAAGAATATATCCCAGCATTTTGGAGTCTTATTCTAAGTATAGATTCTATTTGAGCGGGAATGATGTACGATGAAACAATCCAGTTTTCAAAAAATCCAAATTGAATGGCTGCAAAAATCTGATTTAGTTTTTGTTGAGGAAGTAGAGGATTTTCTTTAATAAAAAAAATGATCGATTGATCGAGATCATCTTTATTGAAGTTTTGAATTATGTTCTTTCTAAGCTCTTCAATCCTAATAACACAAAGTCCCAAATAAGAATTTAAACTTTGCACAGCTTTATCTTTTTTTGAGTCTGAGTTTGGAATTTCTTTTGCACCATTACCTAAAGTTACTCGACCTACCATATCAGCTAAAGTTGTTTCGGTTTCTTGAGAAAAATATTCATATCCAAGCAAGTGTTCTTTTGTAAAAAGATGCAGCGTCATGAGTATATCTGAGTTATATTTTTTTAACTCTTCTAGTCTTCTATTATTTTCCTCAATTAAAGAAGTGGCGTCAAACTCTACATAGACCTGCTCTAAACCTTCTGACATTTTTTTATTGAATTCTGTTAGTAACTTTTTCCAACTATTTTCCAAAATTACATCCTCAGTTGATTTAGGATTAATTTTTTTTAAATCTCCCAAAGCCTCTTTTAGCCAGTGAGTAGCACCGATATAACTATTGGGGGAAATTTCACCTTCTAGTGCAAATCGTTTAGCTTCTTCGTATAAATTTTTAGCTTTATAACGATAAAAATTATTTACCTTTTCTTTCTGTTGTAATTTTTTTGCTACCTCAGCTCCAATATCACATATCCTGTCCCTATCATGAATATTCGTTAATTTGTCCAAATTATTTTCTATAAACTTTAAACAAAACTCATCCTGGCTTCCTGTTTGTTTTAACAACTTTAAGAGACATTCAATTAAGTAATCGTTTTTGAAGGGGTGAGGAGTTTTTTCTAAAAAATCTTTTAGCTCTTTTGCTATTTTCTCAATCTAGATTTTATCTTTTATAGATATGGCAATTTGTATAGATCTTTCAAATCTCGTAAAAAATTGATTAACCTCTGGAACTTTATCAGAAGTAATTTCTAGAAAATGTCTTCCAATTTTTAAAAAAGACTCAACTGCTATATCAGCATATTTACGATGAGGTTTTCTGGTCCATAAAATATCTGCTATTCTTGATCTAAGCTCATCATCACTAACATTGCTGACTACAGATTGTAAAAATGATAAATCGAGCTCTGTTAGATCTTTGGCATTAAGAGATCTCTTTCCATACATATACAACATAGAATCATATATGCCCGACTCTTTAGAAAAACAAAAAGAGCATATTGTTGAAAGAAGTTGAAGAATTTCTTTTTCAGAGTTTTTAAGAGTGGAATTTCCAATTAATTCCTTGTGAAAAAGTGAGTTATAATAACAACACTCTTTACTTTGAGCAGGCTTGATTATTTCGTTTATTTTAGAGTCATCAAAACTATCTACGGCATCAACAAATGTAAGCATATTTATTAATTTTTATCCAATGATAATAAGTATGAAATGCTGCATTCGCGCTTAGCAGCGCGTTCGGATACCAAACCTTTAGTTGCAGCAATTCCAACTCCTGCCGCAGCAACACTCTTCGCTATATTGCTTATTATTACTTATAATTTTACTTCAATTTAGAATTATTAAATGATTGGTTTTTAATAATTAGGCTGAAGACTAATTCTAAAAACAATCACCTAAAAAGTCTCCATCGAAGTGGCGGTGATTTTGGGCTAGGACAAATTGGGATTCAAAAGCCTCATAAAACATACAAAACCGAGTTAAAAACAAGGTGCAAAATTAATTTTCTAGGTCTTGTTTTCTTTTTAACCGATTCAAGTAAAGGCAACATTCTTGCAAACTGCTCATCGCTAATATCGCTTGGATATAATTTTTTACTCATAAAGCTCCTCCTTTGTTTTTTAACAACAAAGAATCTAGTTAGTGTTTTTGTCAAAGATTTATGATGGGTTATTAGAATTTCTCTCTTTTTCAACTATCATTTTAATTATCTCGTCCAATTTTTTCATAACTTTCTGAGATGAATATTTTTCAAAAAGTTTGTCATAAGCTTTATTAGCTAATCTTTTTGCTAAATCTTGATCTAAATATAATTTTTCAATCGCATCAGCAATAAAGTTAGCTGTTTTTTCATCATCATCTTTAGAAACTTTTAAACCATCAACTTCATTATCCACAACTTCATCAGGACCCCAACTATTAGTAGTTATGATTGGTGTATTATAAAGCATTGCTTCCAACAAAACTATACCAAAAGTTTCATAAGCCGATGGTAAAACGAATATGTCTATCGAATCAAAAAAAGCTTTTTTGTCAGAAATCCAACCCAAAATTTTAAAATTATTTTCTACCTTAAGATCTTTTGCTAAATTATTAAGATCTTCATTAAGAGGACCAACTCCACCAATTACATATTCACAATCAATTCCTCTATCTTTTAGAATTGATATTGCTTTTATCATTTTATCAAAGTTTTTTTCTTTATACAATCTTCCCAAAGAACCAATTCTTAAAGGTTTACGAAATTCCGACTTAATTGGTTTCTCAAAACCGATAGGAACCTCAATCATATTTGAAATTGTTATGGCTGTTTCTGAATTCTTACCAGCTTTAATAAGTTCTTTACTAAAATAAGAATTAACAGTTAAAACATAGTCTGCTTTAAGAAACTTAAGAGGATTTATACCATGATCTATGACTACAATTGGAAAATTTAAAAAACCAAAAAAACGCGCAGCTCTAGCAAAAAACATAGCACGTCCTGAGTGACAAATTACAATATCTGGTCTGAATGATAAAAATGCTTTGGTTAGATTAAAAGTTGTTATAAAGTCTGCTTTACCAAAAGCTCTTTCTTGTAAAATTTTAGATTTTGTTTTTTCAACTTCCTCTTTATAAACAACGCCATTTTGAATAACTGATAACACATCATTTCCATCGGAAATAAGATGCTTCGTATAATCAATAAAACATCTTTCAACACCCAAAACTTTATTATCATGAGCAGATCTTTTATGATTAAAAAGAATGTTAACTATTTTCATTAGCTTTTTATTTGATTTGGAACATTTTTACGATATCTATCAATTTCTTCTTTAGCAGCTTTAAAACGAGAAAGTTCTTTTCCACCAAGTCTAGATCCAGAAGTAGCTTTAACTTTTGCAGGATTTATTGCCATACCTTTATAAATTACTTCAAAATGTAAATGAGGACCTGTTGAACGACCAGTGCTTCCTACATAAGCCACCACATCACCCTGCTTCACTTTAGATCCAACACTTAGTTTTTTTACGAATCTACTTGCATGACCATAAGCTGTTGAATAATCGCTATTATGTTTTATTTGAACAAAATTACCATATCCGCCTTTTACGCTATAATAAGTTATTGTTCCACTTCCAGCTGCAAAAATCGGAGTTCCGCTTGGCGCTGCAAAATCAATTCCTTTATGCATCCTTGAATATCCCAAAATTGGATGTCTTCTTACACCAAAACCAGAAGAAACTCTTGCTCCATTGATTGGCGTTTTCAACAAAGATTTTCTAACACTATTACCTTTTGCATCAAAATATTCAGGCTTGTTGTTTACAAGGTGCATATAAATTTCTATTGGCTTTCCTTGAATTACAAGGGAAGTAAACAATATTTTACCATCTTTAACTTTTTTACCTTCTTTAGTGTAGAAACTTTCAACTACCATTTCAAATTTATCACCTTTTTTAATATCACGCTGAAAATCAACATCGTAACTATACAAGTTGATCATATTCATCATAGCAGTTGGTGAAATTCCCGCTTGAACACCATCAACAAAAAGACCACTATTTAATTCTCCGTAGTACTTCGTAACATTTTTAGTTAAAGCTAGCTTTATTTCTTTTGATTCATAAGTTCCATCTTCTTTACGGAAAACTTTAATTTCCAACTCAGGAGATAAAGATATTTCTATATCAATTACTAAAACATCTTTTTTTACATCTTCTAGCGAACCTGATTCATCTTCATAATCAACTTTAGCTTTGTACTTTATTGTAAGAGAACTTTTATTATTTATTAACTTTGGGTTATAAACTTTTTTCGTTGCTTCCAATATTGAAAAGGCATCTGCTTCACTAACTCCTAGATCTAACAAAATTTTAAGAAAGGTATCACCTTTCTTTACTTGGTAATCAAGAATTTGCTCTTCATAAATATCAACACCGTTTTTTGACTTGAGAATATTAATTTTTATTGATGTCGCTTTTTTCTTAAGATCACTTGCATAGTTATAACTAGAAACAAAATCTTGTAATATTTTAAAACCCTGTACAACAAAAAAGCTGACAATTATTGATATCGCAATTGGTTTGAAAAGATAGTGGCTAAGAATTAAATCAATCAAAACCAATAACTTTAAGCTTTTAATTTTGCGTATTTTTTTAAATATTTCTTTCAAAACTAATTAATTTTTGTTTTTATATAACGATCATGGAACCTTCTGAAAATTATGTTTTACTTGGTCCGCCCTCAATAGATATAAATTGTATTTTAATCTAATAATTTTTTAATTTATAATATTTTTTATAGATTTTTCTTGCTACTCTCTAAAAAATTTAGTATAGTGTTGGTTTCCATTATTTTTATCAAGTATATATTTTCAACTTGAATAAAAAAAACTCCTTTCAAGAGTAATCTTGAACAATAAATTAACTGATTTCTAATATAGATAACTTTTAAATCAATTCCGAAATTTTATGCCTGCAAAGAAAAATAAGTCAGTAAAGAAAACAGCTCAAAAAAAATCTGAGGTAAAAAAAACCAAAAAACTTACAATAAAGAAAGAAAAGACCACTGAAAAAAAATCAATAAAGAAGCAAGATAAGAATTCTGTAAAAAATAAAGTTTCTAACAAAACTAAAAAAGATAAAAAACAATTTGACACCAATCCTGTAAAAATAAAAAAAGAAGAAATAGTTACAGCAGTTGAAAGAAAAGAAATAAAGACAAACTTAAGTCACAAAAAAACCAACGAATCTAAAAGCAAACTATTTTTTAAAGTTGGAGATTACGCAATTTATCCTTCTCATGGAGTTGGAAAAATCATTGATATAGAAAAATCAGAAGTTCTTGGTCAAGAGTTTCAATGCTACTTGATGTTTTTTGAAAAAGAAAAGCTAACAATTAAAATTCCAACTAATAGTGCTGAAAAAATTGGTTTGAGACACTTAGTATCTAAAGATCAAATGGAAGAAGTTTTTTCAACTTTAAGAAGCGGAATTAAAAAACTAAAAGGCATGTGGAGCAGAAGAGCTCAAGAATACGAAACAAAAATTAACTCTGGCGATATAATGCTTCTTGCTGAAGTTTTACGTGATTTAACACGCGATATTGAGGATGGAGATAGATCTTATAGTGAGAGAATAATTTATGAGACAGCTGTCAATAGACTTGCCGCGGAGTATTCTGTAATCTATGGAATTACATTTGAAGAAGCAAAAGACAAAGTTATAACTACCGCCAAAGATAAACTTGGGATTGAAGGAAAAGTATCTCAAAAAGATGAGTTTGATGAATTTGATTACGATATTGAAGATTCCGAAAGAGATGAGGACGAGGATGAAGAAGATGATGAAGATGATGAAGACGAAGATGACGAAATGTATGACGAAGATGATGATGAAGATGAAAGACCAAAAAAAAGAAGAACAAGAGGATAAAAAACTAAAAGGCAATTTCAAATCAAAAATTGAAATTGCCTTTATTTACTAGAAAAACAATCCAACTAACATGATAAGCAATAAAGCCTTACAACTAAGAAATGTAAAAAAAAGTTTTTCTCAGGCCAATCAAAAAATCGATATTATAAAAGGTGTTAATTTAGAAATACAAAAAGGAGAATTAGCTCTTTTAGTTGGTCCTTCTGGTGCTGGTAAAACAACAATTCTGCAAATATCAGGACTTCTTGATTCTCCTTCTTCTGGAGAAGTATTTATCAATGATATAAACACTTCAAATGCTTCTGATGAAGTTAGAACAAAAATAAGAAGAGATAACATAGGATTCGTTTATCAATCTCATCATCTTTTACCAGAATTTTCAGCTTTGGAAAACACTTCTTTACCACTACTAATTCAAGGAAAAAGCAAAAGTGAGTCTTTTAAAAAAGCAGAAGAAATACTTAAAGAAATTGGACTTGGAGATCGATTAAATCACAAACCAGCGCAGCTTTCTGGGGGACAACAACAAAGAGTTGCAATAGCAAGAGCAGTTATTACTAAACCATCTTTGCTACTAGCAGATGAACCTACTGGAAATTTAGATTCTGAAATTGCTATAAAAGTTTTCGATTTAATAAAGGATTTAGCAAAAAACCACAATATAGGATGCCTTGTAGTTACTCATAATCATGAATTCGGTAAAAAATCAGATAAAATCTTTACAATAAAAGATGGGGCTTTGATTTAAAAATCAAAACCCCATTTTTTGTCCAAATCTAATATTTTAAGAATATAATTTATCTTCTTCCATTATAATATTTTTGGTTATCGTAAAAAGAACTTCCCTGCATAGAAGAATTATAAGTTCTTGAAGATGAAGAGGTGTTTGGTATTGTTATCATATGTTGCTTCTCTTTGAAATCACCACACTTAGATGAGTTATAAGCATTAAAAGAAAATATAACAGTCATCATGTCAAGAAAGCATCTTGTACCATCAGGAGTTCTATTACCGTTAACATCTGTTCTTACAGTTCCCCACCAAATTTCAGGACTAAAACTTGTTGATCCATAACCCTCTTTAGTTAGAACTATATTATATTTCTTCGGCTCTAAATTAAGAACTGCAGGTGTTTTTCCATAGTGCTTACCATCAATTACAATATCTGCACCATTTGGCATACTATTAATTCCAAGATCAACAGTTCTTTCATTAAAGAAAGCACATGATGAGGCTGATATAAGTAAAGATGAAAGCAATACTATTTTTGATAATTTCATATAATTTTTTCAATTTTCAGTTACTATTTTAAATCAGACTTGCAATTGTAACAGATTCACAAAACAAATCCACATTTATTTTATTTTTTCCATCTATTATGAACCCAAAACCACTGACCTGGATACTGAGCAATCCATGACTCAAGCTTTTGATTTATTTTAGCTGTAAGATTAAAAACATCTTCATTTAGATTATTAGTTTTTTCAAAATCAAGAGATTTATTAACTTCAACTTCAAATTTAAAATCTTTACCTATTCTGATTGATCTTGCTGGAATTACGTCAACTCCATACTTCAAAGCAATTCTTGCAATCGAAGTTGCTGTAACAGCTTTATCATGAAAAAATTGCACTGGTTCACCTTCTGAGATTTTTTGATCAGCTAAAATAATTACAAAACCACCCTGCTTTATAACTTCAATAATACGACGGTTTCCTTGAGAACTTTTGCTGATCATTTCGGTACCACGTATAGAAGCAGTCATTTTTTCAACTCGTGGATTATTTAATGGACGATAAACTGTGGCAACTTTAATTCCAAAATTAGTAAACACTTTTGGACCAATCTCCCAATTTCCAATATGACCAGAAAAAATGATACCACCTTTTTTACTTTTTTTCATTTCTTCAATATTTGATAAAGATTCAGAATTTACTTCTACTTTCTTCATCAATTCTTGAGAGGAATATTTTGCAACATGAGGATATTCGCCAACAACTCTACCAAGATTATCCCACATATCATCAATTATTTGATTTTTTTCTAATTCTGATAATTTTGGCAAAGCATTGGTTAAATTTTTATAAGCTAATTTGTTTACAGAAATTTTTTTACCGACACAAATTGCTATTTTTGCAGCAAGATTTGAAGCTTTTTTTTCACCAATTATATAAAAAAAGAATAAGCCAAATTTAACCACTAGAGATTCTAAAAAATAGCGTAGTTCTTTTAAATATTTTTTTGTTAAATAACGCAAACTCATAATTTAATAATTCTTTTTAATTCTTCTGTGATAAATCCTTCATCAATAAATTTTAATTCAACATCAAGATAAGATATTCTTTCTTTAAAATCTTGTGAAAATTTAATCCAATCTTTCTTTGTTGTTACAAGCTTAGCATTTTTACTTTCAGCAATTTTTATTAATTCTAGCAAATCACTATTTTTATAGTCATAGTGATCTGGAAAAGAAATTTTTTGCACTATCTCAATAGATTGTTTTTCAAGAAAAGAAAAGAATTTATCTGGATATGCAAGACCACAAAACGCAATTACTTGATTATTAGTAAAGTCTTGCAAATTTTTTGCTTTTAAATCAGCAAAAACAACTTTTTTATTTCGAAACTTTTGTACCAAATTTTCTTTTGGTTGACCAACAAAAACAACAAAATCCACTTTCTTATAGTCAGTTTCAAAATCTTGTCGCATTGGACCAGCTGGAATCATAAAACCATTGCCAAAACCAATATTACCATCAACAACAGCAATTGTCAGATCCTTTTTTAAAGAGTTATTTTGCATACCATCGTCTAAAATTATAGTTTTTAACTCTTCCATTAAATCGATTTTCTTTGCACCAAATAAACGATTTTTTGCAACAAAAGTTTGAGAAATTTCACTTAAAAGAAGAGGCTCATCTCCAACTTCTTTTGATGTATGTATTATTCTATCAACTTCTTGAAAAGCTAATGACTTACCTTTATAACCACTGCTAAGATAAGCAAATTTATAATTTGGATTTTCACTTTCAGAAATAATTTGCTGCAATAATTTTCCAAGAGCCATAGCAACAGGAGTTTTACCAGAACCTCCGGCAATGAAGTTACCAACACAGATTACTGGTTTAGAAATTTTATAAGGTTTTATTATCAAGTTTCTTATTTTTAGAACTAGGTAATACAAAATACTAAAAGGCAACAAAGTAAAAGAAATAAAGTTTCTTTTCTTCCAGAATTGAGGAGTTTTTATTAACACAGATTAAATTAGTTGTGGTTGAATATTTTTTTCATCCTTTTTGATGTTAGATTTTTTAGATCCTCTAGCAGAAGATATAAAAATATCATTTTTTTCCAATAAAACATAAGATTCAAATTCTCCATCTTGCAACTCGACAGTTATATTTTGTCCTTTTTTAATCTGAGTTATTGAAGATAAGATATCACCATTTTTATTTTTTGTTATTGCAAATCCTCTTTTAAGAACTTCTTTATAATGATAAGATTTCAAAAGTTTATTTATTGCCATTGTATAACTTTCTTTATTAGCAACAAAATTAAAGAAACTTGATTTATAAGTAGATTCAAGATAGTTTATTTTTTGCTGCGATAATCTAAAGAAATATAAAATTTCATTAATAGAAATTTTAGATTTATTTAAATTTTGAATCTTTTGATTTAAAATATCTTGTACAGATTTATCTAACTTTTGTTTAGAAAAACTAAATCTATCAACAACCTTTTCCAATAATTTCCTCGGCTCAATAATATATTTCTGCAAATTTTTTATATGCTGAATTTTTTGCGATAAAAAAGCTTGTGGTACAGAAAATAATTTTTTCTCCAAGTAACTTATAGTATTTTTTAAATCACTCAGAACTGGAGTTGCAATTTCAGCAGCAGCTGTTGGAGTTGGAGCTCTTAAATCTGCAACATAATCAATTAAAGTTGTATCAGTTTCATGTCCAACAGCCGATATTATTGGAATATCAGAAGCAAAAACTGTACGAACCAAATCCTCATCATTAAAAGGCAACAAATCTTCAAATGATCCTCCTCCACGAGCAATTATTATAACTTCTGGCTTTTCGCTAATTTTAAGCTTATTAAAAAATTTGATTGCTTTGATAATTTCTGATGCAGCTTTATCGCTCTGTACCAAAGTTGGATAAAGTTTTATATGAGTTGGACAACGATCTTCAATTCTATGTTTTATATCTTGAATTACAGCACCAGTTTCGGAAGTAATAACACCAATAATTTTAGGAAAAAAAGGCAAAGGTTTTTTATGAATTTCATCAAATAAACCCTCGGAACAAAGCTTTTGGCGTCTTTTTTCAATCATTTCTAAAATTGCTCCAATTCCTGAAATTTCAATTTTTTCAACAATAATTTGATAATTTGATCTTCCTTGAAATGTTGTAATCTGACCAAAAGCAATAATTTGTAAGCCATCTGCAATTTCAAAATCAATCAGGTTTGCCATATTTTTAAAACAAACAGCTGACAATGTTGATTCTTCATGCTTTAGAGAGAAATAAATATGTCCTGATGAAGCTTTCTTGAAACCAGTAATTTCACCTTTTATTTTTACATAACCAAATGCATCCTCCACAACTCTTTTTATTGAACGAGAAAACTCTGTAACCGTAAATTCTGGTATATTAAAGGTCATTTTGCCTATAGTTTTGGATATTGCCAATCTGGCTCAATTTCTTTTATTGTTTTAAGAAAAAAATCACGATTCAACAAATCATAATGTGGAATTTTTAAATTTTCCTCATCAACAAACAAATTTTCAATTGTTAAAATATCAATATCTATCTCTCTTGGAGACCATTTACCATTATCAACTCTGCCCAACTCTTTCTCAATATCTTTTACTATTTTTAGAATTTTAGCAGGAGAAAATTTAGTTACATCAATTTCAGCCGAAACTGCAATATTGAAAAATTCTTGGTTCCAATTTTCTGGAGAATTAGGAAGAAGAAGCGCAGAGTTTTTCAGAATTTTTGATCTAATTAAGTTTTTCAAAGAGAGTTTTTCTTGAAGCCTTTTAACCGCCTCATTAAGATAAAACTCTTTATCTCCTAAATTTGAACCAAGACCAAAAATTATTTTCATTTTTATAACTTAATTCCAACTTTTTGCAAATCAGAATCAACCATCATTTTCACTAGTCCTTTGAAATCAACTTTTGGTTTCCAACCAAGTTTTTGTGTTGCTTTCGAAGAATCGCCAATCAAAAGATCAACTTCTGCTGGACGGAAGTATTTTTCACTAATTTCAACATGCTTTTTCCAATCCAGACCAGCATAACCAAAAGCTTCATCAAGAAATTGCTTTACAGAATAAGTTTCACCAGTTGCAATGACATAATCGTCAGCTTTATCTTGTTGCAACATCAACCACATTGCTTCTACGTAATCTCCAGCAAAACCCCAATCTCTTTTAGCGTCTAAATTTCCTAAATAAAGTTTATCTATTTTTTTGGCCATTATGTCCGCTAAGCCACGAGTAATTTTTCTAGTAACAAAAGTTTCTCCTCTTCTTGGAGATTCGTGATTGAATAAAATTCCACTGCAAGCAAAAATACCATAGCTTTCACGATAGTTAACCGTTAACCAATGAGAATAAAGCTTAGCGCAAGCGTAAGGACTACGAGGATAAAATGGTGTAGTTTCTTTTTGAGGAATTTCTTGCACTTTTCCAAACATTTCACTTGATGATGCTTGGTAAAATTTTGTTTTTATTTTTGTATCTTTGATTGCATCTAAAATTCTGCAAGTACCAGTTGCATCAATGTCAGTTGTATATTCTGGAATATCAAAACTAACTTTTACATGACTTTGAGCAGCCAAGTTATAAACCTCATTTGGTTCAATTTTTTCTAAAAGACGCGACATGTTTGAAGCATCTGCCAAATCTCCATAGTGCAGAAATAATTTCTTTCCAGCAAATTCTTCGTTGTTATACAAATGATCTATACGATCAGTATTAAATGTACTTGATCTTCTTATAACACCATGAACTTCATAACCTTTTGAAAGCAAAAGTTCAGTTAAGTAAGAACCATCTTGTCCAGTAATACCTGTAATTAGAGCCTTTTTTGTCATTTTAATATTTATTTTTTTTTAAACTAAAGCGAAAGTTTAATATGATAAATACAAGTCAGATAAACTTCAAACAAATTTTGTTATATTGAAAAATAAAGTTATATTATTTTATCGATTGATTTGATTTACTTATTTTTATCCTTTTTTAATAAGAAGAATAAATAATCAGGACAGCGTTAGAAAGCTAAAAACAGTTTTTCCATAACTTCTTTCTTCTATATTTTTTAAACCTAACTGTTCAATTTTCTTAATAACAAAATCTGATTTTTTTGATTCTATAACAACTAAAGAATTCTTCATAATCCAAAACCCACTAATAAGAACCTTAATAATTTCAAAATAATCTTCAGCGTAAGGTGGATCAATAAAAATTAAGTCAAAAAACTTGGTATTTTCTTTTAGTTTAAAAACATCTTCAAGTATTACTTCTACAGAGTTTTGCAAACCTAAATTCAAAATATTTTGTTTAACAATTTTTAAATGTGTTTGGTTTTTATCAATTAGAAAAGCCGAATTTGCACCTCTAGACATAGCTTCAAATGCAACCGCACCAGTTCCACAACAAACATCTAAAACGTTAGAATTTAAGATTTGAAACCCCAATTCTTTAATCTTTTTTCCAGAAGATAAAATATTAAATAAAGCTTCCCTGTTTTTATCAGTTGTGGGACGCAAATCTTTTAGATGATCTGACTTTACAAGGTTTTTACCTCTGAATTTTCCAGCAACAATTCTCATCTTAGTAATTTAGCTTTTAAATCTTGTTTCATCAGCGTAATAAACACCTAAAATTTTCACTTCTTTGGCAAAAAATTCCAATTCCTGCAAAGCTAGAATTATATTCTTTTCGCTTGGATGACCTTCAATTGTTACAAAAAAAGCTGCCTGTTGAGAAATACCTCCAGGGGCTCTGACTCCACCTCGAATAAAACTTTCAATTTGCATCATACTAACATTGTTTGTAGCGAAACTACCCAAAGCTTTATAAAGAGATCCTGGATAGTTTTTAATTGTAAAAATAAGTGAAATTACGGTTGGAGAGACTTTGTAATCAACGTCAGCAATCTCTTTAGAAATCACAATAAAAATTGTAGAATTTCCAACCATATCTTGCATGTTTTCTTTTATGATTTTCAACCCATTAACTTGAGCTGCAGTTTTTGAACAAAGTGCTGCTTTTGCTTTATCTTTTTGGCTTGCAACAAACTTTGCCGCTTCTGCTGTATTTGAAAATTCATGCTGATTAACATTCAGTTTTTGCAAAGTTTCACGGCATTGCATCAAAGCTTGAGGATGAGAATAAACATCTCTAATATCTAAAATCTCAGCTTCATTGATTGCAACTAAATTATGTTCAATTTCAAAGAAATGTTCAGCAACAATTGAGACATTATGCTTCTGTAACAAGTTATGAATTTCAGAAACCCTTCCTGCATAAGAATTTTCGAAAGGGATCATACCAAATTTAACTTCTCCATTTTCAACTGCTTTAAAAACATCTGCAAATGTCGCGAAAGATTTTGTCTCAAAGTCTGGATAAAACTTTGCGCAGGCTAAATTTGAGTTAGCTCCAATTGAGCCTTGAAAACCAATTAATTTTTTTTCAGTCATTCTTTTTTAATTACTTTATTATTTTTTCCAATTCTTGTCTTGATCAAAATTTCTGCAACTAAATTTTACAATAATAAATTGACATTGTCTTAAAATAGTAAGAAAGTTAAGGGCATCAATAACTCATAGAAAGAAAAAATCACAAAAATAAAAACATGGCACAAAATTGGACTGTAAATTCTTGGAGAAATTTTCCTATAAAACAACAACCAACCTATGATAATCAAGATCTTCTAAAAGCTGTGGAAAAACAACTCTCTTCTTTTCCTCCTTTAGTTTCTTTTGATGAAATTGACAAGTTAAAAGCTGAATTAGCTTTAGTATCACAAGGCAAAGCATTTTTGCTACAAGGCGGAGATTGTGCAGAAAGCTTTACTGAATTTTCACATGATAATCTAAAAGGTTTTTTTCGCACAGTAATGCAAATGACAATTGCTTTGATGTATGGTTTAAACAAACCAATAGTTAAAGTTGGAAGAATTGCTGGTCAATATGCCAAACCCAGATCAGAAGGAAATGAAACCATTGGAGATATAACACTTCCAAGCTATCGTGGCGATATTATAAACTCAATTGAGTTTGAAAAAAACTCTAGAGTTGCAGATCCTCAAAGACTTACTTTATCTTATTTTTATTCTGCAGCCTCATTAAATTACTTACGATCACTTGCTTTGGGAGGCTATGGTAATTTAGAAAAAGTTAATAAGTGGAATGAAGAATTTGCTCACAGCTTAAATAGTCGCAAAAATACAGAAGAAGTTATTGGCGAAGTAAATAAAATTCTTGATTTTATGCGTGCTTGTGGTCTTGATTCAAAAGCAATTCCTCAGCTTACAACCGCAAGCTTTTTCACCTCTCATGAAGCATTACTGTTAAACTATGAAGAAGCTTTCACTCGTCAAAGCAAAGATAATAAAAAATTCTATGATTTAAGCGCTCATATGCTTTGGATTGGTGACCGTACTCGCTCTCCAAATGAAGCACACGTTGAATTTATGCGTGGAATTACAAATCCAATTGCCTTCAAAGTTGGCCCCTCAATTAATAAAGATGATTTATTAAAATTACTAGAAATATTAAATCCCGAAAATGAAGCAGGTAGAATAACTCTAATTTCAAGAATGGGAGCTTCAAAAGTTGAGGAAATATTGCCTCCTTTGGTTGAAGCAGTAAAAAATTCAGGACATAATGTTGTTTGGTCTTGCGATCCAATGCATGGTAACACAATAAAGTCTTCCAATGGCTATAAAACTCGAAAATTTGACGATATTTTAAAAGAAATAAAGTCATTTTTCCAAGTTCACAAAAACATTGGGACTTACGCAGGAGGAGTTCACTTTGAGATGACAGGACAAGATGTAACAGAGTGTTTAGGTGGAAATCAGCAAATTTCTGAAATTAACCTAAAAGATCGCTATCACACTCATTGCGATCCACGCCTTAATTCTTCACAGAGTGTTGAACTTGCTTTCATGATTGCACAGGATTTAGCAAATGACATTAAAAAATAAAAAACACGGTACAATTGCATTAGTTGGAGCCCCAAATGCCGGAAAATCAACTTTAACTAATGCTCTTTTAGGACAAAAACTTACCATAGTTTCACCGAAAGCACAAACTACAAGAAACTCAATAAAAGCTATTGTTATAGAAAAGGAAACCCAACTTATAATTCTTGACACTCCTGGAATTTTTATTCCACGTGATGATAAAATCTTGGAAAGAATTATTGTAAAATCTGCCTGGCAAGCTTTACGTGATGCAGATCACGTTTGTTTTCTGGTTGATGCAACAGTTGGAATGAGTAAAGAAAATATAAGAATTTTAGAAGATCTAAAAAAAGAAAACATCAATATCACAGTTCTGATAAATAAAATTGATCTTATAAAAAAATCAGGAATTCTTGAAACAATCGCCAAAATTGCAGAACTTGGATTTACTGATATTTTTCCAATTTCCGCAAAAACAAGTGACAATATTAGTAAAATTAAAGAATTTCTTTGCAGTAAATGTGTTAATTTAGGATGGATTTATGATGAAGATCAAATTACTGATGCACCAATGCGTTTTATTGCTTCTGAAATCACTCGTGAAAAATTATTCTTAAAATTAGATCGAGAGATACCCTACTCTCTTACAGTTAAAACTGATTCTTATGAAGTTTTAAATAATGGCGAAATAAAAGTTCATCAAACAATTTTCATCACTCGTGAAAGCCAAAAAAGTATTATAGTAGGAAAAAATGGTTCAATGATTAAACAAATTGGAGAAGAAGCGAGAAAAGATTTATCAGAAATTGCTCAGAGCAAAGTTCATTTATTCTTATTTGTTAAAGTAAAAAAAGATTGGATGAATAGCATTGAAAGCTATGAGATGGTAGACGTAGAAAAATTACCAAAAAGAAAGTAACTAATAAAATGACATCAACCGTAAACCAACAGGAAGTAGAAAAATTCTCTCGTATTGCAGATGAATGGTGGGACGAATCTGGCAAATTTAAACCACTACATAAATTCAACCCAATTCGTATTTCTTTCATCAGAAAGGAAATAGTAAATCATTTTAAATTGGATGAAAACTCAACGACACCTTTCAATAATATAAGAATTGTTGATATTGGTTGTGGTGGAGGATTGGTTGCTGAACCATTTTGTAAAATGAATGCTGACGTAACTGCTATTGACGCTTCAGAAAAAAATATTGCAGTTGCAAAAATTCATGCCGAGAAATCTGGGTTAAAAATAAACTATCTAAATACTTCTGCTGAAAATTTAGAAAAAGAAAACGAGAACTTTGATGTTGTACTAGCTTTAGAAGTTATTGAACATGTTAATAATGTAGAAGAATTTGTCAAAAATTGTGCTGCTTTAGCAAAATCAAACGGACTTGTTTTTATTGCCACAATGAACAGAAATTTAAAGTCTTTGGCTTTAGCAAAAATTGCAGTTGAGTACTTTTTAAAATGGCTTCCAAAAGGAACCCATGATTGGAAGAAATTTCTTAAACCATCAGAAATCAATAATTTTGCTTCTCTGCATAATCTTTCACTTCAAAGTTTAAGAGGTTTTAATTACAATATATTGAACGATTCTTGGTCTGAATCTGAAAATCTAGATGTGAATTATATTGCCGTTTTTAAGAAGAGATAACATCACTTTTTTCTTTATAAAGAAAACATATTACAAGATAAAGTTTCTTTTTCTTTTCTTCAAACTTCTTACTCTTAAAATTATTTAAGTAATTTTGGCAAGCAAAAGAAAGTTTTTTAGAACTGATACAGATAACTTGCCATAAATCCGTATAAAATTCCACTATTTGGATTTTCTTTTACACTAGCTCTACTAAAATCTAAGAATATACCATTTTTTAACTTATATCCAACAGAATACTGGAGTTGACGATCATTTATTTTACTATAACTTTGATAATCAGATATTTTTCTATAAATATTAGAAATACTTATTTTCCAAGAAAGATATTTGCCAATTAATGCTAAAGTTGAATAACTTGCATCTCTTCCTTCAGCTCCCATAAAATTTTTAATTTTTACAAATTCTGCAAAAGGATTGATTGTTGTTAAGCGCCCAATTTTGTAAACATATTGCGAACCAGCAACATAACCAGTTTCACGAGATATTTCGTCAATATTTTTATCAACACCTAAATTTCTATAACCCAAATTATAAGAAAGATTACTTATGCCTAATAATCTGTTGCCATCAATTGTTATTGTATAAGATGCAAAAGATCCTGTATTTGCAGATAATCCATCATTTCTCTTGGCCACATTGCGACCATTAATTGATCCACTTAAACCAGTTGTATCGTTAAAAAATGTATTAAGAGAAATTTTACTATCTTCTAAATAAACAAAGGCACCAAATCCAATTTTCTCTCTTAATTCGTAATCTTCTGTAATATCAGTGCTAAAAACTCCAATTCTTTTATCTTTATTATAAGCTTTGCCAAAACTTGGATTAAATTTCCCTAAAAAAAACTCTAGATCATCTGATTTAAAATCAAGCTTTAATTCTTCAACAATAAAAGTTGTGTCTCCCGGATGAAATCCACGATTCTTATTAAAAAACTGTCTAGTTCTTTCAGGATAATTTTCATTTCTTGTTTCAACAGTACTTGTTGGATAAAGTCTCCAACCAGTCTTAATTGACCAATTTTTCTTAAAATTAAAAGAAAAATCAGGCTCAATATTGATGTAAGCATTATTGGATTTTATTTCTTTACTTTGACCAGAAAGCCTATCAGACTTCAACTCTAATAAAACTTGCCCAGTAATATTAGGAATTTCTCCATCACTTTTTGCAAAAGATTTATTAATGGTAACCAGATAAATAATACTAATAATTAATAGAGATTTTTTCAAGTTTTTTTTCATAATTATATAGGAAGAATTGCACTAACAGAGGTTCCAACATTAAGTTCACTTTCAATTAAAACTGAACCACCATGCAATTCAATAAAATATTTTGTTAAATATAAACCAATTCCAGTTCCTGCAACGGCTAAAGTATTTTTTGCTCTAAAAAACTTTTGCCCAATATTTGCTAAATCTTCTTTTGGAATTCCAATTCCTTGATCTGTTGTTTTTATAGTAACTTGTTTTTCATCAATTGAAGATATAATTTTTACTATAGTATTATTTTTAGAATACTTAATCGCGTTTGAAATAATATTAGTAAAAGAATGATCTAGAAGCTTAGGATCACCGTTAAAACTCTCAGGTAAATTATCAATGTTCATCTCCACAATAATACCCTTGTTAGTTGCTAAATTAGAGTTCTTTTCAACAATTTCTTCAATAAATTTCTTAAGATCAAAACTTTGTTTTTCAACTTTAATAGTATTAACACCACTTTCCATTTTAGCCAAATTCAAAGTACTGTGTATAAGGCCATTCATTCTCTGAATACCACTTTTTATTTTGTCTAAAGACTTACTTAAAGATTCATCATTAACATTAAGAGTTCTAAGCTTACGAACCACAAGTTCTCTTGTACTGTCTATAATTTGCAAAGGAGTTTTAAATTCATGAGAAACAAGAGCAATAAACTCGTTTTGCATTTTACGAATGTTTTTTTCTTCTTTCAGAGCTTCTTTTAATTGTTGAGTTTTTTCCAGTAACTCATGATTTGCAACCATAACTCTTTCAATAGAATCAGAACGATCAACTGCCAAAGAAAACTGATCTGCAATCAGTGAAATTAGTTCAATCTCATCAATCATCCAACTTCTTTTTTCACTTTGATGAATATAAATTCCACCATTAACTTTGTTATTTAAAGAAGTAATTATACTAATTTGAGAAGCGATTGAGAATTCGGAACAAATTTTCTCAATTGGCATGAAACTTTGGTCACTTCTTATATCATCAATTGCAATCAAAGAATTTTCTTTACCTTTATTTTTATCAAACTTTTGATGAAAACGATTTTGAAAATTAATATAATCAGTTAAAATTTTTATACTTGCTTGATCTTGACTATCTTTAAACATTTTAGCGTTACTCTCGCTTGCATGCTCAGCAACAAAAGTTGTATTACCATTACGATAGTTATGAATCAAACAACGATCTGCCTTCAAATATTGGCATAAAATTTTAGAAATGTTTTTTGCAACTTCTTGTATTGGTAAATCAGAAACAATTAGATAACCTATTTCTCTTAACAATCTTTCGTTATTAAGAGTTCTTTCTAAATTTTTTAAGGTTCCCAAATCATTTGAAGATAAAACTTTATCTCTTTTTGATTCTTTTTGTCCAATGACTTCAACTTTTTCGAAAGTAAAGGTTGAATACACTTTTTCTAAAGTATTTGGGGTATAATCAATCTTAAACTTAATTTTTTGCAAATTATCACTATAGTCATGAAGATCAGCAACAATTGAACAGGCATGAACATCTTTAACAGCTTTAACTAAACGAATATATTCTAACTGATTTTCTGAAGCATAACCTATATCAAAGTCATCAAACAAAAAATCATAACTTTTTCCTATCACATTCGATTCATTAATAGAAAAATAATCATAAAAAAGCTTATTAGCGTAAATTACTGATAAGTAATTGGGATTTTTTTCTTTTATTTTGCAAAGAATTGCTGCTTTTGGATTTTCATCAACAAAAAGTTTTAGTTCTTGGTCTATATCATTGATGTAGAACCCTGAAACATCAGCAATAATTTCTGACTCTAAATTATCTTGTAAAGTAACTTTTTTTAACATGTTTTTGAATTCTTAAAATCGCTTTTACAAATGTTCCTAATAATTGACTTTCAAAAAGAGAATAAAGCAAGCTCTTTAGTTATTTTACTTTGCCTAAAAATAATATTTGTGTTTAATTGAAAATTTCAAACTCAAGATTATCAAATCTTGATCAGAAAGTTTTGTAAAAGAATTTTTAATTATTAAATACAACTTACAGTTCTAATTGTAATATTAAATTCCTGTTCTAAAAATCAGTTTTTCCGAAAAAATAAATTTATTTTTTCTTGTAAAATCTACCACCAGTTTTTCTTTTCGATGGTTGCTTTGTAGCAGCGGTAGCAATAATATCAACTGCTCTATTTAAACCAATTTCTAAAATATTATCTTCTTTAACTGAAGTAAATTTTTTATTATGTAATAAATAAGGTCCAAAAGGTCCAATATTAGCTAGAATTTTTTCTCCAGTTTCCGGATGAACACCAACTTCCCTTGGTAAAGAAAGTAAGTTAGTGGCTGTTTTTACATCAATTGTATTTGGATCAATGCTTTTTGGAATTGAAACTCTTTTCGGCTTCTTAGCTTTTGGCTGTTTAACAGATTTTTTAGATGATTTTTTCTTCGAAGAATCGTTAGATTCTTTTTCTGAAGATTTACTATTAATTTCACTTCCTCCAAGTTCTAAGTAAGGACCATAAGGTCCAATTTTAACTAAAATATCAAAACCAGTTTTTGGATCTTTACCTAAAGTTTTTGGTTCAAACTGTGGTTTAATTTCTTTATTTTCTTCATCAACTTCACTATCTTTGTCAAAAACCTGCATTGTGTATTTGCACTCTGGATAATTTGAACATCCTATAAAAGATCCAAACTTACCAAGTCTTAAACCAAGTTTACCTTTGTTACAAGTTGGACAATCATTTTTTACTTCACCTTTTTCATCTAAACCAAAAATACGTCCTAAGATCTTATTATTTAATATTTCCAAAACTTCAGGAAATGGCTTTTCACTCACCTCACCTATGTTACCATTAAAATCTTTCCAAAACTTTTTCAGAAAATTCTTCCAGTTCATTTTACCATTAGAAATAACATCCAATTCGTCTTCTAAATCTGCAGTATAGCTAAATTCAACGTATTTAGCAAAAAATTCTTTTAAAAAGGTAACTACAATTCTACCACGTTCCTCAGGAAAAAATCTGCGTTTATCTAACTTAACGTAACCTCGATCTTGAAGAACTGAAATAATCGCAGCATAAGTGGATGGTCTTCCAATTCCCAGTTCTTCCATTTTTTTAACCAAACTTGCTTCCGAATATCTTGGAGGAGGCTCAGTAAAATGTTGTTGTGGCTTCACGTCAATTAAACCTAAAGATTCTTTTTCTTTTAATTCTGGTAAATTTTGTTTAGATTCATCTTCATCATTTTCATTATCATCGCGATCTTCACGATAAACCTTGTAAAAACCATCAAATTTTATTGTTGAGCCGACAGCTTTAGCTTTTGCATATGATGGAATTGTCACTATTTCCGCAATAACCTGATTAAAAATAACATCAGACATTTGAGAAGCCAATGTTCTTTTCCAAATAAGATCATAAAGCGCAAATTGAGAGTCATCTAAGTATCTTCTTAGCTTATCAGGAGACAAAGAGAAATCCGTAGGACGTATTGCTTCGTGAGCTTCTTGGGCGTTTTTAACTTTACTTTTGAAAACATTAGGAGAATCAGGTAAGTATTTTTTACCATAGGTGTCCTCTATTGTTATTCTAACTGAAGAGATAGCTTCAGGAGTTAAATCCACTGAGTCAGTTCTCATGTAAGTTATCAAACCCTGAGCACTGCCATCAATTTCAACTCCTTCGTAAAGCTTTTGCGAAATAGTCATGGTTCTGCTAGCAGAAAAACCAAGCTTTCTTGCCGCTTCTTGTTGCATAGAAGAAGTTGTAAAAGGAGCTTGTGGACGTCGCTTTGCTTGTTTTTTTGTTATTGATAAAACCTGATATTTTTTTGACTCAAGCATTTTTCTGATATCTTTTGCTTGATCTTGATTTACTATTGAGAATTTTTCTAGCTTCTTACCATCTATTTCTATAACGCTTGCTTGAAAAGCTGAGTTTTGACTATTTATTAAATCAAGTTTAATATCCCAATATTCTTCACTCTTAAAAGCTTCTATTTCATCTTCACGATCACAAATTAGACGCAAAGCAACCGATTGGACACGACCAGCAGATTTACTACCAGGTAACTTACGCCACAAAACTGGAGACAAAGTAAAGCCAACTAAATAATCTAAAGCTCTACGCGCTTGCTGAGCATTCACTAAATCCATGTCAATATCTCGTGGATTTTTTATTGCTTCAGTAACAGAATTTTTAGTAATTGCGTTAAAAACAACTCTTTCAACTTTTGTAGAAGATTTTATAGCCTTCTTCTGCTTCAAAACTTCTAAGATGTGCCATGCGATTGATTCTCCCTCTCTATCCGGATCTGGCGCTAAGATTAGTTTCTGACAATTTTTTGCTTTATCAACTATGTCTTTAACATGTTTTACTGATTTTGCTGAAACTTGATAATGCATTGCAAAATCTTTACTTGGCTCAACAGAACCATCTTTACTTGGCAAATCACGAATGTGACCAAAAGATGCCAAAACTTGATAATCTTTTCCTAGATACTTACCTATTGTTTTTGCTTTTGCTGGGGACTCTACAATTAAAAGGTTTTTCATCTGTTATTTTTTAAAAATTAAGGACACCGCCACAATAATCAAAGCAAAGCCAGCGACGTGATTCCATTTTAGTTTTTCACCTAAATAAAAAACCGAAAAAAATGCAAATACTGTAAGAGTAATAACTTCTTGAATCGTTTTTAGCTCAACGGCATTAAAATTAGAATATCCAATTCTGTTTGCTGGAACTTGAAATATATATTCCGGCAAAGCAATAAGCCAACTAACTAAAATCACTTGCCATAAAGCAACTTCACGAAACTTTAGATGACCATACCAAGCAAAAGTCATAAAAATATTTGAAATTGTCAGCAAAATGATGGTGTGCATTTATTTTAAACTGTTCTTCTTACAATTCTACCTTTAGTCAAGTCATAAGTTGTCATTTCAACTTCTACTTTATCACCTTTTAAAACACGAATTTTGTTTTTTCTTATTTTTCCTGAAGCATGAGCAGTTATAACATGGCTATTTTCAAGTTCAACACGGAAAATTGTATTTGGTAAAACCTCAACAACTATTCCATTCATAGTAAGTAAATCTTCTTTTGGCATTTAAAAATTATTTATAGGTTAGAGATAAATTTAGCTGTTGTATAAAATCCTAAAAAGTAAAATTCAAGCTAATGATTCTTATAACATAAAGAATCTGAAACACCCAAAATGTGACAAATTGCACCTGTAAGCTCTGATCTATTAAGAGTATAGAAGTGAAAATCCTTAACACCTCCATTACGCAAAATTCTGCAAAGTTCAACTGCAACTATTCCAGCGATTAGTTGTCTAGTATCTTGTTTTTCATCAAGACCACTAAAAACTTCATTCATCCATTTTGGAATTTTTGCTCCACACATTTTTGCAAAATGCTTTGTTTGCTTAACATTACTTACTGGCAAAATACCAGGAACAATTGGAACATCAATTCCCGATTTATGACATTTATCAACAAATCTAAAGTAAACATCAGAATCAAAGAAAAACTGTGTAATTATTCTGTCAGCACCAGCATCAACTTTGCGCTTTAAGTTATCAATATCTTCTTCGAAATTTTTAGCCTCTGGATGTTTTTCTGGGTAGCCTGCAACTGAAATTTCGAAGTTTGCAATTTTTTTAATTCCAGCAACCAGTTCATTAGCATATTTATAACCATCTGGATGTAGTTGATAATTTGGGCTGGAAGCTGGCATATCACCACGCAGAGCAACAATATGACGAACGCCGCTTTGCCAATAATTATATAAAATTTCGCATATTTCTTCTTTTGAAGCTGCAACACAAGTCAAATGAGATGCTGGCTTTAAATTAGTTTCGTCAATTATTCTTTTAATTGTATGATGCGTTCTTTCACGAGTCGAACCTCCAGCTCCATAAGTAACTGAAACAAAAGTTGGGTTAAGATTTTTTAATCTAGAAATAACTTCCCACAATTTTACTTCCATTTCATCTGTCTTTGGTGGAAAAAACTCAAATGAAACATTTATCTCGCTTTTATTTAAAACAACTTCTTCAAGTTTGTTGGTATAATTTTTCATATTATTTTTGAATAAATCGACTTCCCGGTTTAACAGCTGGAATATTTTTTAAATTTTCAGGAATATTATTTTTATCAAAAGTCTGCACTTCAATTTTTAAAAGAGAAACAACAGGAACTTTCATTTTTTGTTCCAAATTTTCATCATTTGAGCGATCAACTAATGAGCACTCAGCAACAACTTTTGCGCCAAATTTTTCAACCAAAGCATATGTTTCTAAAGATGATTTTCCAGTTGTTATCACATCCTCAACAACCAAAACTCTTGCGTCTTTTTGCAATTCAAAACCTCGACGCAATTCAAAAACACTATTAACTCTTTCACAAAAAATTGTTTCCAAACCAAGTTGACGTCCCATTTCATAACCAACAACAACACCCCCCATTGCTGGTGCCACAACAACATCAAATAAGTTTTTACCCAATCTTTCTTCAACTTTTTTTGCCAAAGCAATACAAAGTTTTTCTGCTCTTTTTGGATTCATCAAAACTCTAGCACATTGCATATAGGTGTCTGAATGCAATCCAGAAGATAATATGAAGTGACCTTTTAATATTGCTTTAGAATAAGCAAATTCTTGTAAAATTTCTTGCTCTTTAAGACTCATAACTGTTAATAATTAGCATTTAAATTAGTATCTCATTTACACAAAGATAAAATAAAACGTCTAAACTATGCAAGATAAAAAATCTTATATTGAATCAGCTAAGAAAACTATTCAAACGGAAATTGAGGGATTAAACTCTTTATTTTCTTGTTTTGACGATAATTATGTGAAAGCAATTGATTTAATTTTAAATTGCAAAGGAAGAGTAATTTTAAGTGGTATGGGAAAGTCGGGACATATTGCCAATAAAATTGCTGCAACCTTAGCTTCAACTGGAACTCCATCTTTTTTTATTCACCCAGGTGAAGCAAGTCATGGTGATTTAGGCATGATTACAGAAGAAGATGTTGTAATTTTACTTTCAAATTCTGGAGAAACTAAAGAACTAAAAGACATAATATTTTATTGCCGTAGATTTGAGATTCCTATAATATCAATGGTTAGAAGATCTGATTCTGAACTTGTAAGATCGAGTGCTGTATCTTTTATTTTATCAAAAATTCCTGAAGCTAACTCCGTAAAAGCACCTACCACTTCAACTACAATGATGCTGGCTTTAGGTGATGCAGTTGCGGTAAGCTTAATTGATGCAAAAGGTTTCAATGAAGAATCTTTTGGAATATTTCACCCAGGAGGAAAACTTGGAGCCGCCTTCATTCGCGTTAAAGAAATAATGAGAAGTGGATCAGACGTTCCTGCTGTTGAAGAAAACACAAAAATGTCAGAAGTATTGCTTGAAATGACTTCTAAACATTTAGGCTGCACCTCAGTAATTAATTCATCAGGAGAATTAATTGGCATAATTACTGATGGCGATTTAAGAAGACATATAAGCTCTGATTTTTTAAAACACAGTGCCAAAGAAACAATGACTGCAAATCCAACTTTAATTGATCATAATATGCTTGCTATTGATGCAATTACGCTGATGAACAAAAAATCCATCACTAGCCTATTTGTTGTTGATGAAGAGTCAAATAATAAAAAAGTTATTGGTATACTTCACATCCATGATTGTCTTAGAATTGGGGCAGCATAAGATATATAGATTTAAAATAACTTTTTCATAAAACAAATGATTGCTTGTGTTGCTTTGGCAATATTGCAATTGCTTTTAAAATAGACAAAAAATAATATTTACCCACACTTAATATACTGAATATACTGATAATATACTGACTTTTATGTTACTGAGATCTCATGGTGTTTGTTTTTCAATTTATAATTACCAAGAAATTTAATTGAGATTGTAAGAAAAAAATCATAGTATAATTATATTTTTATTTTTCATATAACCAAAAAACATTAATTATGAATAGCCTATTTGCCTTCCTTTACTTAATTTCAGCGGTTTTATTCATTTTGTCTTTATACGGACTTTCATCTCCAAAAACTTCCAGAATTGGCAACTATTTTGGCATGTCGGGAATGGCTTTAGCAATCATCACAACACTTTTCTCACCGCAAGTTCATAATCATTTATTTATTCTAATAGCACTTTCTATAGGTGGAGGAATTGGTTGGTTCGTTGCAAAAAAAGTAAAAATGACTTCAATGCCACAACTTGTTGCGGGTTTTCACTCTTTAGTTGGTTTAGCTGCAGTTTTAATTGCAGCTTCTGCTTTATGGATGCCAGATTCATTTCATATTTTATTTGATGGCAAAGTTAAGTTTGGAAGCCTGATTGAAATGGGCCTTGGAGTTGTAATTGGTGCTATTACTTTTACAGGATCAATTGTTGCGTTCTTAAAATTGAATGGAAATATGAAGTCAAAATTCACATATTTTAAAGATCCACAAAAAGTTTCAAAATACAGTGCAATTGCATTAGCATTAGTTTTAGTTGGATTTATTGCTTTCGGATCAAAAGTTCTGTTCATACTTCTAACACTCATTTCATTTTTTATAGGTTTCATGATAATTGCTCCTGTTGGAGGAGCAGACATGCCAGTTGTGGTTTCAATGCTAAATTCTTATTCCGGATGGGCAGCCAGTGGTATTGGTTTTACATTGGGAAATCCACTTTTGATTATAACCGGAGCTTTAGTTGGAGCTAGTGGTGCGATTTTAAGTTATATCATGTGCAAAGCAATGAATCGTTCAATCTTTAACGTGATTTTTAGCAGTTTTAGTGAACAAACTTCAAATAATAATTCAAATGAAGAAAAAGAGCAAAAACCAATAAAACAAGCAAGCTCAGAAGATGCGGCTTTTATGATGAAAGGTGCTTCTTCAGTAATAATTGTTCCTGGTTATGGTATGGCAGTTGCAAGTGCACAGCATGCTGTGGCTGAAATGACTCATATGCTTGAAAAAGCTGGTGTTGAAGTTAAATTCGCAATTCATCCTGTTGCAGGAAGAATGCCTGGACATATGAATGTTTTGTTAGCAGAAGCGAATATTGATTATGAAAAAGTTTTTGAATTAGAAGACATAAATGGAGAGTTCAGAAACACTGACATTGTACTTGTAATCGGTGCAAACGACGTAACTAATCCAGCTGCAAAAACTGATAAAACCAGTCCAATCTATGGAATGCCAATTCTTGACGTAGGTAGTGCAAAAACTGTTTTTTTCGTTAAAAGATCTATGAACACTGGCTATGCTGGCGTTGAAAATGAATTATTTTTCTATGATAATACTTTAATGATTTTCGGCGATGCCAAAAAAGTTGTTGAAGAGATTGTTAGAAATTTATAACTACTATTAACAAAAAAATAATTTAGAAAAATGAAAACTAACGCAAACTCATTAAGAGTCGGAAATGTGGTTGAATACCAAAACCAACTTTGGACTATCATAAAAAGAGAACATGTAAAGCCAGGAAAAGGTGGTGCTTACATTCAAGTTGAAATGAAAAACATTGCAACTGGAAATAAAACCAATACTCGCTATAACTCAAGCGAAGATGTTGAAGTAGCTTATGTTGAACAAAAACATTTTCAATATCAATATATGGATCAAGATGAACTTGTAGCTATGGACATGACTTCATTTGAACAATTTAACTTTCATAAAGATTTGCTTGGCGATGCTTTTCCTTTCTTACAAGATGAAATGGATTTGCAAGTTGAATTTTGTAATGACAAACCAGTTTCAATTAAACTTCCTGAACATGTAACTCTTGAAGTTACTCAAGCTGATGCTGTTGTTAAAGGGCAAACAGCAAGTGCTTCTTACAAGCCAGCAATTCTTGAAAATGGCGTTAGAGTTATGGTTCCCCCTTTTATTGAATCTGGTGACAAAATTATTGTCAGAACAGATGACTCAACTTACGTAGAAAGAGCAAAAAAATAATTTTACATTAAAAATGAGAGTTCCTTTTGTTAAAATGAATGGTTTGGGCAATGACTTTATAATATTCGATGCCCGTCATCAAAAAATTGAGCTCTCAACTTCTGAAATTAAACGATTATCCAATCGTAAAAATATTGGCTGCGATCAACTAGTTGTGCTTGAAAAATCAAACAAAGCTGATTGTTTGATGATAATTTATAATTCTGATGGATCAATGTCTGGAGCTTGCGGAAATGCAACTCGTTGTGTTGCCTCAATTTTATTTGCAGAAACAAAGTCAAATGAAGTTAACATTGAAACTGCGACGGGTGTTTTAAATTGTCGTCAAAATCAAGATAATTTAATTTCTGTTAATATGGGAATTCCATCTTTTGATTGGCAAAAAATTCCTCTTCAAATTGAAAGCAATTCACAAAAAATTTTGTTGCATAATTTTGAATTCTCCTGTGTTAACGTTGGAAATCCTCATGCTGTAACTTTTATTAAAGAACCAATTTCTGATAAAGAATTTTTTGATGTTAGTCCCAAAGTTGAAAATGATAAAATTTTTCCTCAAAAAACTAACGTAGAATTTGCCCAAATTTTATCAGACAATTTAATTTCCGTCAGAGTTTGGGAACGTGGCGCCGGTGAAACTTTGGCTTGTGGAAGTGGTGCTTGTGCAGTTGGAATTTTAGCCGTTAAACATAAACTTGTAAATTCTAATAAAATTAATGTGCGCTTTAAGGGAGGAGATTTAATTATTGAGTATAATAGCGAAAATTCTGCAGTAATTATGACTGGCAGTTTTGAAAAAATATTTGATGGTTTGGTTGAAATTAATTAATGTCGTCTTTTAGCCCTCTTTGTAAAAGAGGGTCGATCAAATTGCGCCAAGCAATTTTTGAGACTAGTTATTTAAAATGAATCGTATTTTGTTTAAAGTTCTTTAAATACTCCGTCATGACTATGTACCACCTCCTTTTCAAAGGCTTTAAAAACAAAATAAAATATGGTTTTTCTTACAAAAATAATCACAATTCTTTTATTTTTTTCTCTAAATTCTTTCGCTCTTTCTCCTGAAGAACATTTGCCTAATGAAATTGACGAACAAAGAGCAAGAAATTTATTTTTAGAAGTTCGCTGCTTAGTTTGCACGGGACAAGTTATAGAAAGCTCCAATACAGAATTTTCTTTTGAAATGAGAAAAATGATTAGGAATAAAATTCTTGAAGGTAAAACAGATGAAGAAATTAGACAATATTTAGTATCTCAGTTTGGAGAAGATATTTTAACTTCAGCAAAATTAAGCAAAAGCAACTTTTTACTGTGGTTATTGCCTTTGTTTTTTGCAATTATTCCGTTTTTATACTTGTTAAAAACAAAATTATTGCGCAATTGAAGTTCCTAAATCTTTTTCTTTAAGAGAAGCAATGGATGTTTTTCGAAAAGTAGAGCTTGGAAATTTTAGAGAAGAAGCGTAATCTAAAACTTTTCTAAGATCAGAAATTTTTGTTTCATCCAAAACATAATTTTGAGATTTTATAGTCAATTCCACTTTTTCATTCTGTTTTGCAGCTCTAAATAAATTATCAAATTCAATTTTTGGTTCTTTGTGACTTTGATTATAAGATTCAACAAGAACTCTTTTATCTAGGGTTGTAAGACTTTTCCAAACTTCTCTTTCTTTTCCTTTTCCAAATCTAGAAACTGCTTTATTAGTTTTATCTAATGCATTAATTAATTTATTATTAAAAATCTGGTAACCATTTCTTTCTTCAGTAGTTGATTTTATAATAATCTCGATTGCTTTTTGATATATTTTTCTAAATTTATGGCTTTTATCATCATTAACATCATCAGAAGGAGATTTTTTATCTTGTTTTACCTTTGATCTCAAATCTGTACTTGGAAGAAATTCAGCACTATGATTTAGATCTAGATATTCTTTAGAAATTTTTTTTAGATTCAGTTTCTCATCTCTTTCTCTAGAATTTTGAACATCTTTAACAATTTTTTTTATACGATCTGAAATATCAAATTCATTAATTTTATCTTTTTTAACCAAAGACACTTTTTCATTAATCTTTGCCTGATCTATTCTTTTTTGATATTCTTCATCAGAAATCCTAACCGTTGCTGAATGTTGATGAGCTTTATTATCCTCTTTGAAATATTTATTACCTAAATTAGTACTTTGGACTACTTTTTGATCAAAAAATTTAGGATTTTGATTTAAACCTTTATTATTATATTTACTATATTCCAATTTTAACTGATCAATCTTTGCCTGATCTATTCTTTTTTGATATTCTTCATCAGAAATCCTAACCGTTGCTGAATGTTGATGAGCTTTATTATCCTCTTTGAAATATTTATTACCTAAATTAGTATTTTGGACTACTTTTTGATCAAAAAATTTAGGATTATGTTTTAATTCCTTTGAATTTTCTTCAGAAGAAAATTCAATAACTTCATCATTTTCAGCAAAAGATATCTTTTTTTCTTTTTGATTTAAAGGTTTATTACTATATTTACTGTATTCCAATTTAAACTGATCAATTTGTGCCTGATTTATTCTTTTTCGATATTCTTTATCAGAAATCCTAACCGTTGTTGAATGTTGATTATTATCCTTAATTACTTTCTGAGAAGCCTTGATAATATTTTCATCTGATTTTGAGTATAAAATGTCAAAATGACTTCCATCGCCATTAACAATATAAATATTATTTTGCTTAGTTTGAACAAATTGATCTTCTAAATTTTCTGCTGTAATAGTTGTAATTTTAAAAGGAGAAATTTTATTCATTATATCCATAACAGCAAAATCACTAACTAAAATTTTAGATTTAGAATCTTTAATAAAAGCTTTCTGTGCTTTAAGATCTTCGTTTCTCGCTTCTTTTTGATAATGATTTTCATCAATTTTTGGAGAAAAATCAGCATTTATAAACAAAAATTTAGCTAATTTTTTTGAAATATTGTCCTGCCCTTCTTCAGAAACTAATTCATAGAATCTATCAAATGTTAAATTATCTTCTGGGAGTTTTTTTAGAATTGAACCAAATATTTTTTTTGCTTCTACCTTAGTTTCATTATCCTTATATTTTTCAGAATATTGTTCTAGATTATTTCTAAACTTTTTTAATAATTGTGGATCATTTGAACATTTTGCTAATGTAGCAACAATTGCTGCATGAAAACCGCATAAACCATCTCCACTTACCCTTTGAAAAAAAGGAAAATTCTCAGAAAGTAATTTTAACTTCTCACTATTTTCTTTAACTTTTAAGCCTTTAAAATCTTTCTCAGAATAAAATGAAATATAAGAATGCGTGTTTGCAACTTGTGCAGCTGCAGCACCTGAAGTTATAGAATAGTAAGTATTATTATTGGCTTCAATGTCCCAATTATCTACATACCAACTTTTTCCTCTCTGTTGTTTTTGTGTTACTTTATTATCAGGCATAATTTGATTTTAAATACAAATACAAGTAAAAAAGGTGAAACTTAATCTTAAAAATAATTTGATTATCTTTAAATGGTTAACTTATATCACTTTTTTAATATTATAACAAGAAAAAATTAGCGATCTAATTCTTTTGAAAGTAGGTTCAATAACTGCAAAGAGAAGTTATTAAAGCGTTCTGAAAAGTGATTTATTTTATCAGAAAAAACGTTATAAAAAAACACTGCTGGAATTGCCGCAAAAAGACCCATAGCTGTTGCAAGTAAAGCTTCTGCAATACCGGGAGCAACAACAGCCAAACTTGTGTTTTTACTAATTGCAATACCTTGAAAACTACTCATAATTCCCCATACAGTTCCAAAAAGACCTATAAAAGGAGTTGCAGAGCCTGTAATTGCAAGAAAACCAAGTCCATTCTCAAGTCTTTGAATTGATTTATTTGAGTTAATTTGCATAACAATTGATAATCTACTTTTTAGAGATTCCTTTTTACTAGTTTCATCATCAATAATTTGCTTGATATTGTTTGATTTCCACTCCTTCATACAAGCGAGAAAAATTCGTGACATTGGATGATTATGATGTTTTTTCGCTTTAGCAAAAACTTCTTCCAAAGAAGCATTTTCAAAGGTATTTTCAAAATCTTCGCTACGACCTTTTAAAGTTGAAAATCTAAGAATTTTATCAAAAATAATAGCCCAAGACCAAAGCGATGCCAGCATTAATATTAGCATTACAATCTGCACAACTATGTCAGCTTCTATAATCAAATTTAAAATTGAAATTGATGCAGTTTTTTCCATTTGTTAATAATTTAAATTTATATAAACACAAAATATTAATTTAATTTTTTACAATCCGATTTTCTTTCAAAATTATAAATTATCAAAAAAATTTACTCTTCTATAATCATTCTCTTTCCAGATATATTAGGAGGAGTTATTATTCCTTCTTCTTCCATTTTTTCAATTAAAATTGCGGCACGGTTATAACCTATTCTTAATTGTCTTTGGACATAACTAATTGAAGCTTTTTTATCTCGACGAACTATCATAACTGCCTTAGCATACAAATCATCATCACTTGAACCACCACCTTCGCTAAATCCATCTTCATCATCACCAGAGCTTGGAATTGCAACTGATTCAAAAGCAATTTTATCATCACTTTCAAACTCACTTAGATCTTGGCTCTTAATAAAATTCACAATATTCTCAATTTCGGTATCAGAACAAAATGGACCATGAACACGAGTCATTTTTGCTCCTCCAGACATATAAATCATATCACCCTGCCCCAAAAGTTGTTCAGCACCTTGAACTCCAAGAATTGTTCTACTATCAATTCTTGAAGTTACTTGGAATGAAATTCTAGTTGGGAAATTCGCTTTAATAACACCAGTAATTACATCAACTGAAGGTCTTTGAGTGGCCATAATTAAGTGAATTCCTGCAGCACGAGCCATTTGTGCAAGTCTTTGAACAGAGTTTTCAATTTCTTTACCAGCAACCAACATCAAATCAGCCATTTCATCTACAATTACAACGATGAAAGGTAATTTTTTCGCTTCAAATTCAATTTCCTCAATTATTGGTTTACCATTAGTTGGATCATAGCCAGTTTGAACTTTTTTAGTCATTTTTTCACCAGCAATAATCGACTTCTCGGCTTTTTCATTATAACCAGCTATATTTCTTACTGCTAAACTAGACATTAAACGGTATCTTTCTTCCATTTCGGCAACAACCCACTTTAAAGCAATAACTGCTTTACTTGGCTCAGTAACAACAGGAGATAAAAGATGCGGAATTCCATCGTAAATTGAAAGTTCTAACATTTTTGGATCTATCATTATAAACTTACACTCATCTGGTCTAAGTTTAAATAATATTGATAAAATCATAACATTCAAACCAACCGACTTTCCAGAACCGGTTGTTCCAGCAATCAACAAATGCGGCATCCTTGCTAGATCTGCAATCATTGTTTCACCACTAATATCTTTTCCTAGAATTATTGGTAAAGTATTTTGTGAATTGGAATATTCTTTAGTTTCAATCATTTCACGCAAGAAAATCGTTTCTCTTTTTTGATTTGGCAATTCAATACCGATTGATGTTTTACCGCTTACTACTGCAATTCTTGTTGAAACAGCACTCATTGACCTTGCTATATCATCAGACAGTCCAATAACTCGTGATGCTTTTGTTCCCGGTGCTGGTTCAAATTCATGTAAAGTTACTACTGGACCAACTTTAGCACCTAATGAAGTTCCATAAACACCAAAATCTTCTAAAACTTTAATCAACATTTTTGATTGATTTTCTACTACATCTTTACTTATTTTTTTATCTTTGTTTTCTTGAGATCTATCCATTAAAAGATCTGGGGTCGGAATATGGTATCCAGCTCCAGATTTCACAAGACGCTTTTTACTCTTGGTTTTCTTTAATCTTTGTTTTATATCCTCTTTAACTTCTTCTAACTCATTTAATTCTTCAGAACCTTCTTCTAGGAAGAGACGAGATTTTATACTTAAATTTAAATCTTCAAATCCATCTTCATTTTCTAATTTTTCATCTCTTGAAACTAAAATCTTATCACTTTTTGTGAGTTTAATTAATAAATTAATAAACTTACGAAACATAAAAACAAATGTAATGTAACTATAACGGAAGAAATACACCCAATCAGAAATTGAAATTTCTAGTATAACTGATAACAAAATAAGTGATATAGTTAATGAAAAAATTGAAGCTGTGACTTTTGAAAAACCAGATAATTTCAACAGAATAAAGCTACCATTTACGCCTCCAAGACTGTTAAAATCCCACCAAGATGGTTGTGGCAAAGTTGCAAAGAACAAAGACAAAGACAAAATTGTAAATGGTGCTATGATTAATTTAGGAAAAATATTATATCGTGAATTTTGGCCTACTATTTTTGATCCAACCACAAATATAATTAAACAAAGAAAAAAGGATGAAAGACCAATCAATTGAAATAAAAGATCAGATATATGAGAACCAAAAGATCCCATCCAATTACTAACATAATCTTGCGTTGAAGCAGAATTGAAAGAAGGATCAGCAGAATTAAAAGTAATTAAAGACAAAATAAGCACAAAAGAGAACGCACACAAACAGAGACCAAAAAAGCGAGTTAAAAGTTTTAAAACTATTTGTAGAGTTCTGTTTTGTAACATTAATAAATTATAGTTTTGAATATAACAAAATTATTTGCTAACTTATATTATTTTTACCGTTAAAATATTTAATTTGGCAAAGGAATTTGAGGCAACCCCTCATCAAGACTTTTATATGTATTTTTTTTATCTTTTACTTCTGTATTATCATTTAATTTAGAAATTTCTTCTTTTAAATTTTTCTGTTCGCTTTCTTGTATCTGTTGTAACTTTTGTAAATAAGATGCTGGAATCTCAAACTTTTTCTGATTTTCATTAACTTCTTTTGTAGCTTCTATTTTCTGATTTTGAAATTGCTCACCAATTGATTGCTTCATATCTGAATTGTTTTCAATAATATTGTATCTTGATTTTTCATCATAAAATTGGCTTACATTACCTTGAGAAGAGTTAGATTGATTTGAAGAATTAGATCCAGAGTTGTCAACTGTTTGATTTTTACGATAGTTTTTTATCAGATTATTAACAATCTTTTCAACATTTTGTTTTGCTTGCTCTTTTCTAGCATCTTTCATCTCATCTAATTTATCTTGTATGTCTTTCTGCTCCTTATCAAAAACCACTTTATAATCATTTAGTAAAACACATTTATTATTTTCACCATCCCAACATTTATCATTTCCACATTCACAAGAATAAGTAATCGCCATAGTACATACTTTAAATCTCTCAAATTTTGAATTACAACTTGATGCACAACCGTTGCCAAATTGTCGCCAAACTCCTTTTGATTTTTCACAAACTTCACGATTATCAAAAGTTGTTGATCTTGCTTCTTGCGCAATTGAATTGCAAGAAACGAAAACTAAAAATAATAGAAAGGTGAAAAAATTTCTCATTCAAGAATTTTATTTTGAAAGTAAGATTTTGATTTCTTGTAAAATTGCATCTCCCATTTGGCTACAAGAAACTTTTGACTCATCATGTCTCGCAATATCAGATGTTCTTATTCCTTTCGCTAAAACATTCTCAATTGCACTTTCAATTGCATTAGCTTCAGATGAATATCCAAAAGAATATTTAAACATCATAGCTAAGCTTAAAATTGTTGCAATTGGATTAGCGATATTTTTACCAGCAATATCTGGAGCAGAACCATGAACCGGTTCATAAAGTGCAGCTTGACTTCCATCAGATTTCTTAGCACCCAAAGATGCAGAAGGCAACATTCCTAAAGATCCTGTAAGCATTGACGCAGTATCAGATAAAATATCACCGAACATATTTCCCGTTAACATAACATCAAATTGCTTTGGATTTCTTACAAGTTGCATTGAAGCATTGTCAACATACATATGAGATAAAGTAACATCTGGATATTCTTTAGCACCAATTTCCGTAACAACTTCACGCCACATTTCAGTACATTCTAAAACATTTGCTTTATCCACTGAGCACAGTTTTTTACCTCTTGCTCTTGCCAAATCAAAAGAAACACGAGCAATTCTTTCAACTTCTTTTGAATTATAAGTCATAGTGTTCAAACCTTGTTTTGAACCATCAGATAAAGTTGTTACACCTCTAGGCTCACCAAAATAAAGATCACCTGTTAACTCACGAACAATTATAATATCAAGACCAGCAACAATATCATATTTTAAAGTAGAACTATCAGCCAATGCATTAAACACTTTTGCCGGACGTAAGTTAGCAAAAAGCTCTAATTCTTTTCTAATTCCAAGCAAACCACGTTCTGGACGATATTTATATTCTAAACTTTCCCACTTTGGCCCACCAACTGCACCAAGCAAAATTGCATCAGATTTTTTTGCCAAATCTAAAGTTTCAGAAGGAAAAGGAGTTCCAGCTTTATCATAAGCAATACCGCCTAACAAAGCATTTTCTGTTTCAAATTTTTTATCAGTATTTTCAGAAAAGAAATTAATAATCTTTTTAGTTTGTCCAACAACTTCAGGACCAATACCATCACCTTCAATAAGTAATATTTTCTTTGTCATATTTTTAATTTTTAAGTTATAAAATTCTTTAACAATTACTGTCATCCTGAGCGTTAGCGAATGATAACAAATAATGAAAATTTCTTTAATTACTTCCAATAAAAGATTTCAAATCTTCTGAATTCTGTATAGATAAAGATTTAACATTTGTACAAGTTCTTCCAACCAAACCTGATAAAACTTTTCCAGAACCAATTTCAACAACTTCTTCAACATTATTTGATTGCATAAACAACATAGTTTCACGCCATCTGACTGAACCAGTAATTTGCTTAACCAAAAGATCCCGAATTTCATTTGGATCGGTTACCAAATTTGCCGTAACATTTGTAACAACTGGCACAATTGGCGATTTAATTTCAGCTTTATCTAAAGCCGCTTTCATTTCATCTTGTGCTTCAAGCATTAAATCTGAGTGAAAAGCTCCGCTTACTGGCAAAGCTAAGGCACGTTTTGCACCTTTAGATTTAGCAATTTCAATTGCTCTGTCAATTGCAACTTTTGAACCAGAAATTACAACTTGTCCAACTGAATTATCATTGGCAACTTGGCAAATATCAGACTCTGCCGCAAGACGAGCAATTTCTTCAGCAACTTCAATTTCAACACCTAAAATTGCCGCCATTGCACCTTGAATTTTCTTACCACATTTTGCCATAGCTTTACCTCTAATTTGCAAAAGTTTTGCTGTTTCTTCCAAAGTGATTGCTTTTGCTGCGCAAAGCGCAGAATATTCTCCCAAAGAGTGACCAGCAACAAAAGAAGATATATCTTCAACTTTTTTACCGAATTCTTTTTCTAAAACCTGGATTAAAGCAATTGAAACAGCCATCAAAGCTGGTTGAGTATTTTCAGTTTTAGTTAATTCTTCACTTGGACCTTCAAACATAATTTTCGATAAAGAAACTCCCACAATATCATCAACTGTTTTGAAAGCTTTGCGTGCTACTTCAAAATTATCATTTAAATCTTTTCCCATTCCAACCACTTGAGAACCTTGACCCGGGAATACTAAAGCTTTTTTCATAATTTGTTGTTAAATATTATTAAAAAATGGTGCTAGGCACCAAAAACATTAGACAGAGTATTTTTTTAGAATTTCTTTAAAATCAGCAGCAATTTTTTTATCTTTCAAAGCAAATGCAATATTAGCTTCCAAATATCCCATCACATTTCCACAGTCAAATCTTTGTTCATCAATAACTTTATAGTAAAAAGGAAATTTTTTACACATTTCTTTCATGGCATCAGTCAATTGAATTTCTCCACCTGAACCAATTTCAAACTTTTCTAGATATTCAAAGATTTCTGGCTGCAAAATATATCTTCCAGTAATTGCCAAATTTGAAGGTGCAACTTCTGGTTTTGGTTTTTCAACCATATCAATAATTTTTTCTACACCTTGGTTTTTTATTATTCCGTATTTTGAAGTATCTTGTGGCAAAACCTCACCAACAGCAACAACACTTGATATTTCTTCTTTCCTGTTATAAAGATCGATCATTTCACCCAAGAAATTTTTAGAACGTCCTTCATTCTGCATCATCATTTCATCAGCAAGAATTACAACAAAAGCTTCATCTTTAGCAATAAAGTTTCTAGCACACCATATAGCATGACCCAAACCAAGTGGCTTTTGTTGTCGTACAAAAGCAATTTGTCCTGCTTTCGGAAGCCAACTCATAACTTGTTCAAGCTCTTTTGCTTTGTTATTTTCATCAAGCTTTGATTCAAGTTCATATGCATGGTCAAAATGATTGTTAATAGCATTTTTATTTCTTCCTGTTACAAATATAAAACGCTCAATTCCTGCATCTTTTGCTTCCTCATAAGCATATTGAATTATTGGCTTGTTAGCAATTGGAAGCATTTCTTTAGGCATTGATTTTGTGGCAGGTAAAAACCTAGTTCCAAGTCCACCAACTGGAAATACTGCAGTTCTAATTTTTCTCATATTTTAAAGAAATTTTATTATGAAACTTAAGATTGTTGTTCAGCAATTTTCAACTTGCGATAAACTGTAGATCTTCCAACATCAAGTCTTTTTGCCACTTCAGACAAATTACCATTATAAATATCGACCAATCTTCTTACAACCTCTTCTTCAATTGAATCAAGAGTTTTACAATTTCCCTCATCATCAAAAATATCAATCAACTCGCTGTTAATACTAGAATTTTCTTTAATAACTGCTTTTGACTTAGTAAGAGTGTTATTTTCTTTATTTAGAAGTTGAGGAAAATGTTCTGATTTCAATAACTCGTCATCACATAAAACAACAGCTCTAAAAATTGAATTTTTTAACTGACGAATATTATCTTCCCAATCATAATTGCAAAGTAGATACAAAGCTTCCTGACTAATTCCTTTGATTTTCTTATTTTCATTAATGCTGAAGTTACGACAAAAACTTTCAGCAAGAATTTGAATATCTTGATGATCACGTTCTTTTAGTGATGGTAAATAAATAGAGAAAGCAGAAACTCTATAGCGTAAATCTTCACGAAATTTTTTTGCCTCAACAAGTTTTGACAAATCACGATTTGTTGAGGAAATTACTTGCACATTAACTCTAACAGGAGATCTTGATCCAACTGGCTCAAATTCTCCTTCTTGAAGAAAACGTAAAATTTTCACCTGCAAATCTAATCTTAAAGAATCAATCTTTTTGAAAAATATTGTTCCGTTATTTGCTTCACGAATTTTGCCAAGGTTTTTTGTCATTCCTTCAGTTAGAGGTTTGTCAGATCCGAATAATTCTTCCTCAGCAACATTAGACTTTAACAAGTCACACTCAACCATAATAAAAGGTTTTCCAGATCTTAAGCTTGAACCATGAATTGCACGAGCAAGCAACTCTTTTCCAGATCCGCTTGCACCTTCAATCAAAATTGGCAAAGATGAGTTAACTGCTTTTTTCGCAAGCTTAATTGATTGCAGTAAGGAATCACTTTGTCCAATGATATCAGAAAAAACAACTTGATCTCTACTTTTTCTTGCTAAATGTGAAACTTGATACTTAAGATTCTTTTTTTCAATTGCGTTATTAATAGAAGCTGCCACACGAGTAAAAATGTCTCTTTCACCTTTAACTATATAATCAATTGCTCCCAAATTGATTGCCGTTACTGCTTTTGAAATATCTTTACTCGAAGTTAAAACAATAACTTGTATATCACCTTTAATTGCTCCAATTTGTTTTAACACTGTTAATCCATCGATATCAGGCATTGAAACATCAAGTAACATAGCATCCATATCATAGCAAGATAATCCATCAATTACTTTTTTGTTCATAAAAAAGTCCACAACTTCCATACCACTATTCATAATCAAGAAGTTATGACCCATGTTTCCTATGAATTTGCCAAGAATCTTGCACTGAGTCTGTTCGTCGTCAACAATAAGTATATTTCTCTTCACCATCTTATCAAAAAAATTTAGTAGTTATTAATTTATAACAAAGCTTAAGCTAATGGTTTTTACTAAGTAAATTTATGTTTTTTAATTCATCTAGCACTAATTTTATTTAACATTTAGCAATATAATTTTGCAATTCTTTATCATAAAAAAATTATTTTTTTGCTGTAAAAAGTTCGCCAAAAATATTTATAATTTGATAAATCTATTTCATTTTCCTCAATATGAAAATTGAATTTTTTTATAATAAATTAAGGATTTCTTTTTTGTTGAACCAGTTGAATTATTCTTGCAGCAGTTTCTTCAACTGATTTTTTTGTTACATCAATTATTGGACAGTTCAGTTTTGCAAATAATTTTCTTGATTCCGCAACTTCTGCTTTTACAGAGTCAACATCAATGTAATCAGTCTTAATATCTTGACCAATTGATGCGAGACGACTTTGTCTTATTTGGACTAACTTTTCTGGATTAATTGTTAAACCAACAACAAGAGGCTTCTTTAGATCATATAAAGTTTCAGGAATTGTTTCCAAAGAAACGAATGGAACATTAGCAGTTTTATATCCTCTACAAGAAAGATAAACAGAAGTTGGAGATTTTGAAGTTCGTGATACACCAACTATCACAATGTCAGCATCATATAAATCCCAAGTTGATTGACCATCATCATGATTAATAGTATAGTTAATTGCTTCAACTCGTGAAAAATATTCCTCACCTAAAATATGTTGCCTACCAATTGTATGATTCATATTCATACCCAAATAATTTGAGAACTCTGTAATAATACGAGATAAAACAGGAATACATGGAACCTGTAAATCGTAACAGTGATTTTTCAAAACTTCTATAAGCTCATCTTGCAAGATTGTATATAAAACAATTCCTGGATTTTTGGTAATTGATTCCATCACTTTTTCTAACTGCACTTTGCTTCTAGTCAAAGGCCAGATAAAATCTTGAGATTCTACACCTTCAAATTGCGATAAAACAGCACGGGAAACTGAACTTAAAGTTTCTCCTGTTGAATCAGAGATAAGATGAACATTTATTTTTTTTACAGTCATTTTAACGATTAACCATTGAAGGAATTTTAATATCAGAGTTTACAATAACAGTAATTTTAGTTCCTTGAGGAACTGTAATTACTGGATTAACATCAAGTGTATTAGATACCACTTGACTTGCTGTATCAACAATTGTTTTTGCTACATCAGCAACAACTTGTGCTGAAGCATTGCCAGTTGTAGTTGTAACACCAGCTGTTGTTGTAGCAGTTGTATTATTATTAGTACCAATAATTTTTTGAGCAAGAGCAGCTCCACCAACTGCCAAAACGCTTGTTAATAAAGAATTAGCAATAACAGATCCATATTTCGCATCAACTTCACCAGAAATACCAGATCTACCAAACTGATCAGACGCATTAAAAGTAATTGCCAAGTCAACTCCATCTGATCTTATCAATCTTGTCCAGCCTATATCTACTCTTCCCTGGCCTCTTAGAATTTTACTTGAATAAGCACCAAATAATCTTGATCCTCTTGGAATTAAAACTTCATTACCAGATTCACCATAAACATCACGACTTACAATTGCTCTAACAAAACCAGGTAACTCAGTATTAATTGCTGTTTCTAAAACAGCAGTAAGTAATTTTCCTTGGGTAATTGAATGAACTCTATCATCAATATAAGTTGTTTTTACAGCTGATTGCGTCTTTGCAAGAGATGCAATTGGATCTTGATTCAAATTTACAATATTTTTATCATATCCAACTCCTAAAGAAGGGCCTGCACCACCTCCAGAAAAAACTATAATTGGCGAGTATCTTGGATCAACATCTTTTGTTTTAGGAGCCTCGGCTGGTATTTGGTTTACAACAGGCGTAATCTGTTGCTGATTATTTAAATTATTTTGAGGAATCTGAACTTCATTAGTTACTTGATTTGTTTGTTGTTGCTGCAGTTTTTGCTGCAAATCAGGAGGAGGCAATATTTTCTGATCTGCTAAAAGTTCTTGTGGTAAAGAAGGTAATTCTGGAACTTCTGGTGCAGCTGGTTTTTGCAGTAATTCTACATTATCAACCTTTTTTTCTGTTGAATCTGGTTCAATTTCAAAAGGAGATTTGGTTTCAGATGGCGCAACTACAGAAATTGGAGGAGCTACTTCTTGAATAACTTCCTTTTTTTCTTCTTTTCCACCAAAAAAGATGTAAATAACAACAGCAATCAAAGTTACCGAAACAGCAATTAGAGTAATCTGGTTTTTTTTAGCAGATGATATCTTGGGTCCACCACTATCTACTTCTGATTCAACTTCTTCTTCATCTTGTTCTATTTCTTCTACTTCTACCTGCTTTTTAAGAATTTTACTTTTCATTTTGTTGGGTTCTTATTTTTTAAAATTTTCAACCAGTTTGAATTTTTATTAGAAACACTTTTGATTCAGTAAATGTTTGGGTTTAATAATTAAATTACTAAAAAAATTTTATAGCAATTTCATTTTATACAAAAATTCTCTAATTAATTCAAAAACTTCTTCTTTATTTTTACCATTTATAATCACGTGATTTTTAAAATCTGGTTGCACAAGAAATTTTTTATCTGACTTAATCTTATTATAAATAAATTCACCACTCACAGAATTAACAACTGGATCATTTTTTGATTGTATAATTAAAGAAGGAACATGAATTTTTTCTAAGTTATGATCACATTCTTTCATAAGATTTTCAAGTTGTTCAACACCTTTTAAATAGTTACGACTATAGTTTATTTCTGGATTTTCAGGAACGTCATCAACATATTCAAACTTGCCTTTTTCTATATGTAACTTTTCTAATAGCTCATTCCAAATATTAATTCCTGGGACCATTCTTGTTCTGATATCACGAAGTTTTAAAGCAGAATTTACAACTGCAATTCCTGCTAAATGCTGTTGTTTTTTGGAAGCTGATAACAAAGTTAGAAGACCACCAGTAGAAAAGCCAATCATAAATACTTTAGAACAGTGATTTCTAAGAGCTGCATAACCTCTTTGGACACTATCATACCAATCTTGCCAAGTAACATCTTTTAAATTAATTGGTGATGTTCCATGGCCCTGCAGTCTTACCGAGTATACCATAAAACCAAATCCATTAAAAAATTTCGCTAATGCTTCAACTTCTTTTGGGGCAGACTTATAACCATGACAAACTAAAATTCCCGTTTTCTTAATTTTACAAGGAACATTTGGTTTTAAGTCAAGAAACAAAGGAGATCCAACCTGTTTATCTTTAGAAAACTTATCATCAAAATAAATTTGATAATCATTGTTAAAAATTTCTAAATCTCTTTTTCTAATTTCCGTAAAAACTTTTTTCTTTAATTGTAATTCAGCAATTTTACCGTTTCTTTTCACTATACTTTTTGCTGTTTCAAGCAAAAAGAATTCATTTAAGACAACCTGAAGCGTATTTTCTTTTCTTATTTCATGGAAATCATATTTTTTGTTTAAAAGATCTTTTGAAATTGAAATACTATCTCCATTTTCAGAGATTAAATTTTGCAATTTTGCAAGTTTAAAAACGCTATCAAAGGCTTCGTGTGGTTCATCAAGAAACATTTTTATTAAGTTATCTTCAAATATACTTTGATGTAGACGATACTTACCAAGTTTACGCAACATTACTGCAGATAAGTAAATAACTCTTTTTAAATGATCTTTTGTTATTTTATTTTGAGGAGAGTAAAAGAGAACAGCACTAAAAAGATGGTCAAAATTTATTTGAGCATCAAAATAAATTTTTTCCATAAAATCATTAGTAAGACGATGTCTAAAATACTTAAGAACAAAGTTAGTTTTAGTTTCGTTTTTAATTATAGGAATTTGATAAATTAAGTTTTTTTCTGCCTTAATATAATCAGCTAAATTAACCGCTTTGCCAAAATTAATGTTTATTTCAGCATCTAGCAAAATATTTCCTTCAATTTCAAGCTCTTCAGCAACTTGTCTTGGTATTCTTTTCACTAATTTTGATGCAAATTTTTTGATGCTATTATTACCTGGACGTATTGGATAGTATGTTATGTTAACTGGAACTATATAAGTATTTATTTCTTTTAAACGTTCTTGATACTCAACGCCAAGATCAACTTTAAAATTGTTCAATAAATCTTCTTTATTTTTCTTGAAGGCATCCACCAAATCTTGGCGATATAACTCGGCTTTCAATGCCAGTACAGCTGAACCAGTTCTTACATTTCCAATCCCGTAAGGTGTGTAACTAACAAAGCTTGATTCTCTTTTAATCTCTTTGCTTTTTATCATACTTCCTTCTGGATAAATCATCCAATCATAATCACCAGTAATAAGATCTTTTAATATTATATTATCACGATTTGGATTTTTAGTAGAAATTGTACCAACCGAGTTTAGAAACTTTCCAAGAACACCATGATAAAGTCCAGAATCAGCAAGACAGCGAACTTGTCTTCTAGTATGTTTATGAATTAAGTAAGGAATAAAAAAAGTTTCCGATCTTGTGAAATGATTTCCAACGAATAGAATTGGGTGATTTGGCAAGTTTTCAAGACCATTAACAGTAAATCTTGAACCAAGAAGTCTTTTTAAAATATTTAATGCTAAAGCAGCATATTTAAAAGTTCTACTTGCCATTTTTTTCTAAGAAAATTTTTGTTGAAAAAGTAATTGGTTTAAAAATACCAATTCTTTAACTTCAATTTCGCTACCTGATATTTTAATCTTTTCTTTTATTACCGTGGCAATCTCAAAAACGTGGATTCCTTTTTTTTCAGCTTTTTTCTTGAAATCAGCAACTAAAGAAGGATCCATTGCAACTAAATAACGTCCCTGATCTTCACCAAAAAGCAAATGATTTTCATCCACATCTTTACCAGAACTAATTTGAGAAATATTGATTTCACAACCCAACTTATCACTAGACATTTCAAACAAAGCAATCATTAGACCTCCATCCGAAACATCGTGACAAGAGTTTATACTACTATTTTCAATTAACTCTCTGACAAACTCACCATGTTTTTTCTCCTCTTCTAAGTTTACTTTTGGTGGATTTTTTTTAGATTCATTTTTTAAAATTTCTTGTTCAAAAAGAGAACAACTGATATGACCAAAAGTTTTTCCAATTACAAAAACTTTATCACCTTCACCCTTGAAACTAATATCACATCTTTTATCAAGATTTTTAAGTAAACCAACACCACCAATAGCAGGGGTCGGCTGTATAGCTTTACCGTCTGTTTCGTTATAAAGAGAAACATTACCAGAAACAACTGGATAATCTAAAGCTTTGCAAGCTTCAGTTATACCATTAATTGAACGAACAATTTGACCCATAATCTCTGGTTTTTGTGGATTACCAAAGTTTAAACAATTTGTAATTGCAAGTGGCTTTCCACCAACTGCAGAGATATTGCGATAAGTTTCAGCAACTGCTTGCTTAGAACCTTCAAAAGGATCAGCTTCAACATAACGTGGAGTACAATCAGTCGTCATGGCTAAAGCTTTGTTAGTGCCGTGAACTCTTACAACACCTGCATCACCCTTAGTTTGGATTGTATCATTCATAACTTGTGAATCGTATTGTTCGTAAATCCACTTTTTTGAAGCTAAGTTAGAAGTTTGAACTAAAGTTTTTAAATTTTGTAAAACTTGCTGCGACATCGTTTTTATTAAATAAATTTATGACTAGAAAAAATCACTCACAACTACTGAGAATTTTATTTATTCTTCCTTCCCAGAATTGATGAATAACAATATTTGAATGATGATTTTTTACCACTTCAAGGTTTATATTACAAGGATATTCATTTATATAAAAACTTTGGTAAAAATGTTCTGAAAAGAAATCATATAAATTTCCAAAAAAAGAATCATGATATACAAAAACATTTGGTAAACTTTTCTTATTATTAATATAATACAGAGGATGATGAAATTTATTTTTTTCTTCTTCGCTAGCATTTTTGATTTTAGATGTTCTTTCAAATTTCTCTTTTAAATCATAATCAAGATTTTTTTCATCACTATTAATCATTTCAGAAATATCACCCAAAAAATAATTTTCAGCTTTATCTTCAAAATCTTTTCTTAGATTTGGTTTGAATTTGGCTTTAGCGAATTTATCAAATATATTCAATTTATTCATAATTTGAATATATCCGTAATGAGCTCCTCTTCTATTCCAATGAGTATCCGTCTTATGATATATAACTTCATTTTTTTTCGCTTCTAGCAAAACATTTCTCAAATCAACAATTGGGAAATTTGGTTCAACTGATAATAAAGCAGATAAGAATTTATCTATACGATGTTTATCTGAAATTGAAATGTAGTCCGGTAAGAATTCTGGATATATTGTTGATTTATCAGCTGCGATAATAACCAGATAGTCTATATTATTATTTTTTGCTTGATTCCAATTTTCTATAAATGCTTTCACACCTTTAGATATAATATCATCTTCCAGAATTGCTTTCCCTTGAACATCTAAAATGGAATCTTCATTATCGAAATAAAGCCAACCTTCTTTACCTATTATTACACGTGCTAAAGGAGATTCGTTGAAAATTTTATCAGTAATTTTATTATGCCACGAAATTAATGTTTTTCTAAAACCATAATTATCATTAAAGAAACTTTCAAATTGCTTTGGATATATTTTTAATTCCTCAAAAGATTCAGGAATTTTTGGCTTTATGGCCATTTTTCTTTTTTCAAATAAATTCTTTATCGGTGAAAAATGAAAAACAGAATCAAAAGAAGGAACTAGTAAAATTAAAGTAAAAACAATAATTAAAAATATATTTAATTTTTTAACTTTAGACACAAATTAAAACTGAAAATAAATGAATGGGTTATGAGTTGTAGCAGAAAGTTGAATAATTGCCGCAATAAATAATAAAATCAGAACTATATCAAAAAGTAATATAAAACTTTTATTCTTTCTAATTAATTTTAGAGAAGAATTTTTAACAAAAGGAGAAAAACCTAAAATAGCAAAAACAAAAGATAGCAATATACTATGTGAATGCAATAAACGTGACAAATCACTTGAAAAAGTTACTGGATTAAAATTAGTAAACATTACTTTTAAAAAGTTTACAGAATAAGCTAAATCAGGACTTCTGAAAAATACCCAACCAATTACAATTACTGAAGTTGTATAAATATAACAACCTATTAACTTTGAAATTCTCAGTACATATAAACTTGAAAATCTCTGTTTTCCTTCAAAAATAACAGAAAAATTATTTCCTTCTAACAATCTTTCTAATACCAAAAACAATCCGTGAAACAAACCCCAAACAATAAAGTTCCAGCTAGATCCATGCCAAAGACCGCAAAGAAAGAAAACCAGAACTAAGTTGAAATATTGTCTGGTTTGTGAAACTCTGTTTCCTCCCAAAGGAATATAAACATAATCTCGAAACCAAGCGGAAAGAGAGAGATGCCATCTACGCCAGAATTCTTTAATTGATTTTGAAATATATGGATAATTAAAGTTTTCAGGAAATTTAAAACCAAAAATACGCGCCAAACCAACGGCCATATCAGAGTACCCTGAAAAATCAAAGTAAATTTGTAAAGTATAACAAATTATACCAATCCAGGCAATTGGTGAATTTAAATCAGAAATTGAAGAAGAAAATACAACGTCAGCAACCTCTCCCAAAGGATTAGCGATCAAAATTTTTTTAGCAAAACCAATAACAAAACGCCTAATACCATAAGCAATAAAAAAAGAATTGTGACGACGTTTAATTAGGTATTTTTCAACAAAATTATAGCGAACAATTGGACCTGCAATTAACTGAGGGAAAAAAGCAATATAAAGTGACAAATTAAAAATATTTTTTTGCGCCTTACACTTACCACGATAAATATCAACTAAGTAGGAAATTGCATGAAAAGTGAAAAAAGAAATACCAATCGGTAGATTGATTTTTTTATTTTCTATTTCTGAACCGAAAATAATATTAATGTTTTCGACTAAAAAATTAGCATATTTGAAATAACCCAGAAGCAACAAGTTAAAAACAACGGCAAGAATTATTGCAATATTTAGCTTATTATCTCCAAAAGCTTTTATCTTGTTCGTAACTGTAGATCTATTTTTTTTATATTCTAAATCCAAAATCACAATATTATTCTCTGCGCTCAGAATAATAGGTTGACGAAATTTCTCAATTAAAATACCAAAAAAATAATTGCCTAAAATGGATAGAAGTAAAAGCCACAAATAGTGCATTTCACCCCAAGCGTAAAAAAGCAAACTAGCAATCAAAAGCAAAGAGTTTTTATAATTTTTACTCACTAATTTTTCTGGCAACAAAAAATATGAAATCATCACCAATGGTAAGAAGGCAAAGATAAAAATATTAGAACTAAAAACCATTTAATTATTTTGTATATGAGTTAGTATATCGTCAATGCCAATTCTGAATTATAAAAACGGCGAAAAAGTAAATTAAAATTTATTTTCTAAATTCTTTTTCCCACTTAGAAATTGCAACTGTTGCAACAGCATTTCCAATAAGGTTAGTAATTGCTCTTGCTTCAGACATAAAACGATCAATCCCTAATATAAGAGTCAGTCCAACAACTGGTATTGTATCAATCACGGATAAAGTTGCAGCCAATGTTATAAAACCACTTCCCGTAACACCAGCAGCACCTTTAGAAGTAAATAATAAAACTAATATTATGGTTACAAATTGCTGAATTGATAATTCAATATTAAAAGCTTGAGCAATAAAAGTAATTGCCATGGTAAAATAAATACAAGTTCCGTCTAAGTTAAACGAGTAGCCACTTGGAATTACAAGTCCAGTTATTGATTTTGGACAACCAAATTTTTCCATTTTTTGCATTAGATTTGGCAAAGCTGATTCAGAAGAAGAAGTACCAAGCACAAGAAATATTTCTTCCTTAATATGCTTAATTAAAGTTATAATGGAAGAACCGCAGATTTTTAAAACTAAACCAAAAACAAAAATTATGAATATTAAGCAGGTTGCATAAAAACATACCATCATTTTAGTAAGCGGAGCTAAGGTATAAATTCCATATTTGCCGATTGTATAACTCATTGCACCGAAAGCACCTATTGGTGCTAACTTCATAATATAAGAAATAATCTTAAAAAGAATTTCAGAAATTTCGTTAATTCCATTAATTATAAGTTGAGATTTTTCTTTTAAAGATGACAAAGCAAGACCAAATAAAATAGCAATTAATAGTATAGGCAAAATTTCACCAGAAGTAAAAGCTTGAAAAACTGTTGTTGGAATTATGTTAAGAATAAAATCGGTAAAAGAAGAGTGATTTCCTAAATAAGATTTGATTTCTGTTGCATCAAGAGCTGAAGCGTCAATATTCATACCACTTCCTGGTTTTAGAAAATGTGCTGTAAATAAACCAATTAACAAAGCTAACGTAGTTAAAACTTCAAAGTAAATTAGAGTTTTAAAACCTAATTTTCCTACTTTTTTCAAATCAGATCCACCAACTATTCCATTAACTATCGTACAAAATATAATTGGCGGAATACACATTTTGACAAGTTTAATAAAACCATCACCAAGTGGTTTCATGTTTATTGCTAATTCTGGTAAAAAAAATCCAAAAAAAATGGCAAATATTACAGCAAATAAAACCTGCAAATAAAGGGAGGAAAATATTTTTCTCATCATATCAAATTAAATACAATTGCTTTGAATATTTTTTTGAATCATAGGTGCAACAAAAGTTCCATGAGTTTCTACAGAAGGATTTTGAGAAGTTCTTTTTCTTTAAAAGAACTTTGTCTTTCAATTCAAAATCTTTAATTATTTTATATCAATTTCTTGCTTAGCCAAATATAAAAAAGTGGTGAGATTGAATAACAAAAATTCATCTAAAATAACTTCAATAGAATCATTTTTTGAGACAGTTCTTTTCAAATAAGGAATTTTAGCCACAAAACTTCTTTCTTAGCTGATGAAAATTTTCTACCTACTTAAATCCAAGGACGATCATATTCCGGTGCTTCTTCTGAAAGTGGAGCTGAAGGAATATCAGCATAAACTTCACCATTCATTTTTATAACTACACGACCAGTATTTGTAACAATTCCAATTACTGCAAAATCCAAATCCCATTTTTCAAATATTTTTTTTGCCATTTCTTCTTTTTCTGGTTTTAAAATCATCAACATACGTTCTTGAGATTCAGAAAGCATAATTTCGTAGGGAGTCATTCCTGTTTCGCGCTGAGGAACTTTTTCTAAATTTAGTTCAATACCAGTTCCACCTTTTCCAGACATTTCAAAGCTTGAAGAAGTAAGGCCAGCTGCTCCCATATCTTGAATTGATAGAATTGCATCTTCTTTCATTAACTCTTGACAAGCTTCAAGCAAAAGTTTTTCTGCAAATGGATCACCAACTTGAACAGTAGGACGCTTATCTTCATCGCCTTCTTTAAACTCATCTGAGGCCATTACTGCACCATTTATTCCATCGCGCCCTGTTTTCGAACCAACATAAACTACACTTGCCCCAACTTCTGACGCTGCTGAATAAAATATTTTGTTAGCATCAGCCAAACCAACTGTCATTGCATTGACTATAATGTTACCATTATAACTTTTATCAAAAGTAACCTCGCCCGCTACCGTTGGAACTCCAACACAATTTCCATAACCACCAATACCAGAAACAACTCCGTTAACTAGTTGTTTGGTTTTAGCATGATTAATATCACCAAAACGCAGAGCATTCAAATTTGCAATTGGACGAGCACCCATTGTAAAAACATCACGTAATATTCCACCAACACCCGTTGCAGCACCTTGGTAAGGCTCAATAAATGAAGGATGATTATGACTTTCCATTTTAAAAATAACAGCTTGCCCATCGCCAATATCAATAACACCAGCATTCTCACCTGGTCCACAAATAACCCATGGAGCTTTGGTATGCATGGTTTTTAACCACTTTTTAGTTGATTTATAAGAACAATGTTCTGACCACATTGCTGAAAAAATTCCTAGTTCAGTAATTGTTGGAGTTCTGCCCAAAATTTCTAAGATTTTTTTATACTCATCTTCAGTAAGATTATGATCTTTAACTAATTGCGGAGTAATTTCGATATTTTTCATTTGTAAGCAGAAAAAGAATTAAAACGTGAAAAAATTTATTTATTTTGGAAAATCTAGTAAGATAAATTAGTATCGTCAATTAATAAAACTCTAATTTATTAAATAACTTAAGTAACTGAAATTCCCCACTTTTTACTCAGATATTTAGCAATTGAAACCCTTTCTTCGGAATTTAAGACTCTGTTATAAATCAAAACTTCTGATATATAGCACGTTGAAAACCTTGTCGTTACGGTATCTTTTTGTTGACCTAGTTTTAAAGCACTTCTCACTGCTCCAAGTCTTCCAATACTGCTTGAATAAGAAGCTGGAGTACCACCATTCATATAAATATATGAATAACCTGAATTAGAATCATTAATTGCAGTTACAATATTAACAGCAGGCATTAAAGTTGTCGGTTTTCTAACCGCAGAATAATTTGATGTTGGTGAAGACATTATAAAAACAGCATGTGTACCATAATCAAGATTTATACCATAAGGCGGGTTAGAAACTAATACGTTAGTATAAATATCTGATCCAACCTGCTTTGCCATCATACCTTGAGTACTAGTAAGTGAGTTTGAATTTCTTGCAACACTATAAACAAAGAAAATTGTGATATCATTTAAAATATTTAGCCTATCATTTGAATCAATTGCTAAAGAATCATCAACACCATCAAAACTTATAGCCGGAAGTCCATTATTTCCTGTCTCTTTATAAACTGGATATGTGCCAGCAGTTGAAGATATAAAAGATAACTGCTCTTGTTGAATTGGATTAAATTCTTTCCAACTTTTTATATAATCACCATCTTCTGGATTAGATGAATTATTTGTATTGGTTAAAACACCCTCTCTTGTTGCATCAATCCATAGTACTAAACCTTTAATACTGTTGGCATCTGAAGATTGAGTTACACTTCTTGCTGTAGAAATTTTAAACTTTTTATAAAGAACCGAACCTTGCATTACACCAGCAATCAAAATTCCAACAATCAAAATAACAATTGAAAGTTCAATCAAAGAAAACGCTCTACTAATATTTTTCTTCATTTGTTTTTTATAAAAGATTAATAATTGATTCTGCAAAAACATAGTTTCCTGTTACCATTTGCACATCATCACAATCTTCTAATGCATCAATCATTTTCAATAGTTTTTGGGCCTGCTCAAGGTCAGAAATCTCCACAGAGTTTATTGCTTTCCAATCCAATTTCGCCGATAGCGAATCACCAAATTTCTCAATTAAATTATCACGTACAACAGAAAAACTTTCTGGATCAGTAATTACAACATGAATTTCGCTTGATGATTCAACTTCACTAGCTCCAAATTCCAAAGCAGCTTCAAACATTTCATCATCGCTAGCAACTTTACTATCAAATTGTATTACACCTACTCTATTAAACATAAATCCTACTGAACCAGTTTCACCAAGAGATCCACCAGATTTTGTAAAAATGCTTCTAACTTCACTTGCAGTACGATTACGATTATCAGTCAAAGCCTCAACAATTATTGCAATTCCATTTGGTGCATAACCTTCATAACGAATCTCTTCAAAGTTATCACCTTCATTTCCTGAAATAACTTTTTTAATTGCCGCATCAACTCGATCTTTCGGCATATTATTAGTACGAGCTTCAATCATGGCGTTTCTTAAACGGGGATTAAAGTTTGGATCAGGTTGTCCAGATTTTGCAGCAACAGTGATTTCTCTTAAAATTTTTGTAAAAAGCTTTGCTCTTTTAGCATCTTGTGTACCTTTACGATGTTTAATATTTGCAAATTGCGAATGTCCTGCCATTTTAATAATTAATTTTATTTACTTACAAATAAACTTCATCAATTTTGGGTAAAAAAGCTTTAAAATCAGATCACTAAATTGAGTTTATCACCAAAAAAACTTATAAAAAACTCAGTAATTATTTTAAACTAATTACAACAAAAAATCAGCTAAATTTAAACTTAAAACTTCTAATAAAAAAAGATTAAAAGCAAGATTTTTACTAATTTTTTACCATGCTTTTTTTATAATTATTTAAGCTAACTTACCATATATTAGCAAGTATCGTCATCCTGAGCTTTAGCCAAGGATCTCTGGAGTTAGGTTTCAAAGCCTTATCAGATCCTTTGCTAACGCTCAGAATAAAACTTGTTGTCATAGTATAATCACCTTATTTAATATATTTTAATTCTTTATAATCATTAAAATAAAATTCTCAAAATTTAAAATTGCAAAAATAATTGTTTTATACAAAATGAAGGCTATTCAACCAACATTTTTTTCCAAAAAAACTTATAACATGACTAATAACTCTCAAGATTTGGCTGCAAAAAAATCTCCTAAAACATTATATGACAAAATCTGGGATTTGCACCTAGTTGACAATGATGGATCTTCGCAAATAATTTACGTTGATCGCCAATTAATCCATGAAGTCACTTCACCTCAAGCTTTTGAAGGTTTAAGAATTGCAAATAGAAAACCACGTCGTGCTGAAGCACATCTAGCAGTTGCTGATCACAACGTACCAACAACAACCGCAAATCGTGGAAATGGAACTGCTGGAATAACTGATCAAACTTCAAAAATTCAGGTTGAAACTCTTGAGAAAAATTGTGCTGAATTTGGAATCAAATACTTTGATTTAGATGACAAAAAACAAGGAATTGTTCACATTGTTGGACCTGAACAAGGTTTAACTCAACCAGGAATGGTTATTGTTTGTGGAGACTCTCACACTTCAACACACGGTGCATTTGGAGCTCTTGCATTTGGTATTGGCACTTCAGAAGTTGAACATGTTTTAGCAACTCAAACTCTAATACAAAAACCGTCTAAAAACTTTTTAGTTAAAGTAGATGGAAAACTTGGAAATGGTGTCACAGCAAAAGATATTACTTTAGCAGTGATTGGTAAAATTGGAACAGCTGGAGCAACTGGTTATGTTATTGAATATGCAGGCTCGGCAATTGAATCTCTTTCAATGGAAGGCAGAATGACAATCTGCAACATGTCGATAGAAGCTGGTGCTCGAGCTGGACTAATTGCACCAGATCAAACAACTTACGATTACTTGAAAGGTCGTCCTCTGTCTCCAAAAGATGAAGATTTTGAAAAAGCTGTAAAATATTGGAATTCTCTTAAATCAGATCTTGGCGCAAATTATGACAAAGAACTTCACTTAAAAGCTGAAGAAATAGCCCCTCAAGTCACCTGGGGCACAAGTCCAGAAGATGTATTACCAATTTCAGAAAAAGTTCCTTTTCCTGAAAGTTTTGCAGATAAAGGCAAACAAGAAGCGGTAAAAAGATCACTTGAATATATGGACTTAAAACCAGGAACTCCTTTAAATGAAATTAAAATCGATAAGGTTTTTATTGGTTCTTGTACAAATGGAAGAATTGAAGATTTTAGAGCTGTAGCTAAAATAGTTGAAGGTAAAAAAATCGCTTCAAATATAAAATTAGCTATGATTGTTCCAGGTTCTGGTCTTGTAAAAGAACAAGCTGAAAAAGAGGGTTTAGATAAAATCTTTAAATCTGCTGGATTTGAATGGCGCGAACCAGGATGTTCAATGTGCTTAGCAATGAACTCTGATAAATTAGAATTTGGCGAAAGATGCGCTTCAACCTCAAATCGTAACTTTGAAGGCAGACAAGGTAGAGGCGGACGCACTCACCTACTAAGTCCGTCAATGGCTGCTGCGGCTGCAATTAAAGGTCACCTAACTGATGTTAGAAAATTTTAATTATGTTTCACTTTTGGCTAAAAAAAGATGATGTAATTTCCCGTAGTTATGATCTTAAAAGTAAAGATTTTGTTGCTTTGCTAGATCAAAACTACTCTGAAAAAGAAGCCTCGGATTTTAAATGGAACCTTACTCTTGCAAAAGATATTTTAGCCGTCTTTTCTTCAATTTTTATTGCGGCAATTGGATATGGAATCATGTCAGTTATGATTGCCTTTAAAATGGAAGAATATGTTAAAAATGAAATATTAATCTCTCTTTCTTCGGGAACACAAATTATATCTGGTATAATGCTTTCACGTTTCTTACCAACTTTGGGAAGAAAACTTGGATTAACTAATAGTATTTATTTTGGAACAACTCTTTCGGCACTCACTGGTTTTTTGATGTATTTTTATGCAGGATATTTTATTTGGTTAGCAACAATTTTTATATTTGGTGCAGCTTCTTTCCTATGTGGCGTTGTAAGACAAACAATAACAATTGATCTTGCTCCAAAACACATACGCGCCACAATAATATCAATAAGTGGCATGCTATTTTCAATCGGAAATAGTTTAGGTCCTGTATTCCTAAAAATCATCAATTCTTCTGATTCATTAAATTCACATCTAAGCGCCTGTGCTTTTCTTCTTGTTTCAATGATACCTCTTTATCGTATTAAAAGAATTGAAATGACTGTCAAAGAAGATAAAAAAATTGGTTTATGGCGTTATATAAAAAACTCTCCTAAAATAATGTTCGCTGGTTTTTGCGTCAATTACTCACTTTCTTCTTGTAGCGCTTTTATAGTAATATATGGAATCAAAAGTGGCATGAAACCAACTGAAGCTTCTCTTTTACTTTCAACATTGCTTTTTGGAGCAATTTTTTCAATTCCAATTGGTTATTTAACCGATTTAGTAAACCGTCGTTTTTTGATGATAGTCTCTGGAATTTTGGCTTTAACTTGTAGTCAGTTTATTTATTACAATGAAGATCCCAACAATCTGCATCTTTTGATCTTTTTAATGTTTGGATCTTTGATAGGAATTAAGCTTCCAGCATTCGTTTTAATTAATGAAAAATATAAACCAACTCAAAGACTTGCTGTAAATAGCGCATTTGGTAAAATATCTTTACTTGGAAACATATTTGGAATTTTTTGTACTGGCGCAATCATGAAATCATTTGGACCTCAAGCATTATGGGCTTCAATAGCAATTTCAATATTCTTATTTTTGGTGTTTTGTAACTTCAATTATTTATTCAAAGCCATTAAAAAAGAATTAGCTTTAAAAGACTTTTATCTGTTAAATAAAAATAAAAAATATGAAGAACCACTCTAATTACAAATACCACAACAATATTGACCCCTCAACAGCTGATACTTCTAACATTAAGAACTGTCGTTGCCTTTTTTTAACATCTTTTTGTGTTTTCCTTGACAAAATTTACAAAAAAATTTTTGGTGACAAAAAAACTCCAAAAGTTGTTTGTTTGAATCTTCATGGAGTTATCGGAAAAGAAGGTAAAATGAGCTCTGCTATCAACATTGATAACTTATCTCCTTTATTAAAACGTGCTTTTGAAATCAAAAATATAAAAGCAGTTGCTTTAAATATTAATTCACCTGGTGGATCTCCTGTTCAGTCAGAATTAATTTATAACTATGTTCGCGAACTTTCAGAAGAAAAAAAGATTCCTGTTTACACATTTGCTCAAGATGTTGCTGCTTCTGGTGGTTATTGGTTATTACTTTCTGGCGATGAAATTTACGCTCATAACTCCTCAATAATCGGATCAATTGGAGTTATATTTTCTGGTTTTGGTTTTGTTGATTTAATCAAGAAAATTGGAATAGAACGTCGTGTTTACACAGAAGGAAAAAATAAAGCAGTTCTTGATCCTTTTATGCCAGAAGAAAATGAAAATATTGAAATATTAAAAGATGCACAACGTGATATATTTGAAAGTTTTAAAGAACTTGTCAAAGTTAGACGTCAGGGAAAATTAAGAGGCGATGAAAGTAATATTTTTACTGGAGCTTTTTGGTCAGGAAAAAGAGCATTGCAACTTGGACTTATTGATGAAGTTTGTGATATGCGTAAAAAAATGAAGGAAAAATTTGGTAATAATGTTCAATTTGTACAAATAAATTCAAAAAAAGGCTTGCTAAAAAGCCTTTTTTCTGAAAAAACTGACTTAGTTGAAAGCCTACTAATTAAAGTTGAAGAAAAAATTAACTTTAACAAATTTGGTTTGTAAAATAGCTCATTTCTAAAAATGAAAAATCTAATTAAAGCAGAAGAATTAAAGAAAAAACTAGATGCTTTAAGACCTATCTCAAAAGAAATTGAATTAAAAGTTTTACAAAAATTTCGTCTTGATTGGAATTTTCATTCAAACAACTTGGAAGGAAACTCGCTTACTTATGGCGAAACAAAAATGTTCCTCCTTCATGGAATAACAGCTTCTGGAAAACCTTTTAAGGATTATATTGAAATTAAGGGTCATAATGAAGCTATAAATTTTGTCTATGAAGTTGCTAAGTCTGATCGTGAAATTACTGAAAATTTCATTCGCGAACTTCACTTTCTTATTCTAAAAGAACCATATGAAGTGGATGCAATCACTCAAGATGGAAAAGCTGCAAAAAAAACAATAGCTATCGGTAAATATAAAACCTCCCAAAATCATGTAAAAACCAAAACAGGTGAAATATTTTACTTTGCCGAACCATTTGAAACACCAGCAAAAATGCATGATTTAATTAAATGGCTTGCTCAAGAAAGTAAAAAAAATGACATAAACCCTATAATTTTAGCAGCGGAATTTCACTATAAATTTATTAGAATTCACCCTTTTGACGATGGAAATGGACGCATTGCCAGAATTTTAATGAATTTAGTTTTGATGCGTTTTGGCTTTCCTCCAGTAATTATAAAAACTCAAGATAAAGAAAATTATTTTCTATCTTTAAGAAAAGCCGATGGCAGATTTATTGAAGATTTTATTGATTATATTGCTCAAAATCTAGTTCACTCGCTTGAAATTATGATAAGAGGTGCAAGTGGTGAGGAAATTGAAGAAGAAGACGATTTGGATAAGAAAATTGCTTTACTTAAAGCTGAATTTAAAGAAAATAAAGTAAAAATAAGATCAGAAGAAATAATTGAATCACTATTAGATAGTTTAATTCCAAGAATTCGTGATAAATTTTTTAATTCTTGTAAAAAATTTGATGAATTTTATTCAGAAAATGAGTTTACGGAAATGGGAATCCGAGAAAATCTGTCTGATAAAGATAGAAATAAATTAATTAGATTTATTTACTTTCACAAACATCTTCTAAAAAAAGGAATGGCTGACTTAGAATATAAGATTTCTATTGATATTTCCTTTAATCTTGAAACTTATCAAATTTCATATCTTGAAAAAGATATAAAAGATATAATAGTGAAAAATTATGATCAAAAGATATCTGACACTGAAATTGACCTTTTTATTAAAAAAATCAGAGAATATCATTTACAGAAATTACAATTAACTTGAGCAAGAAGTTGTCTCTTAGCCTCCTTCTTAAGGTTCATATAAAATATAATAAATGAACATGAGTAAGATGTCAGGAGAACCATTTTAACGAATTAGAAAAAGCAATGGAAATAAAAAATTATTAAAAATTAACAAAAAAACTTAAAAACTTAATAATAAACTTAAAACAAAAAAACATGTCATCATTCTTCTCATCAAATCTTGAAAACTCAGATAAAGAAATTTCGTCTTCAATTAAGCGTGAACTTGATCGCCAACAATATCAAATTGAGTTAATTGCCTCTGAAAATATAGTTTCAAAAGCAGTTCTTGAAGCTCAAGGTTCAGTTTTTACAAATAAATATGCTGAAGGTTATCCAGCAAAAAGATATTACGGTGGATGCGAATTTTCTGATGAAGTTGAACAAGCTGCAATTAATCGTCTTTGTGAACTTTTTGGTGCAAAATTTGCCAATGTACAACCTCATTCTGGCGCTTCTGCAAACTTATCAGTTTATTTAGCTCTTCTTCAACCAGGCGATACAATTCTTGGAATGTCTTTGGCTGCAGGTGGACACTTAACTCACGGTGCACAGCGCACAATTTCTGGTATGTGGTTTAAATCTGTTCAATATGGCATTCGTCTTGAAGATGGTTTAATTGACTATAATCAAATGGAAATCTTAGCTCGTGAACATAAGCCAAAATTAATTGTTGCTGGAATTTCTTCTTACCCAAGAATTGTTGATTGGAATCGTTTCAGAAAAATTGCTGATGAAGTTGGAGCTTTACTGATGGTTGATATGGCTCACGTTGCAGGATTGGTTGCCGCAGGAATTTATCCATCTCCAATTGGAGTTGCTGACATTGTAACTTCAACAACTCACAAAACTCTTCGTGGTCCAAGAGGTGGCGTAATTTTAACTAATGATGAAGAACTAGCAAAAAAAATTAATTCTGCAGTTTTCCCAGGCCTTCAAGGCGGCCCTTTGATGCATGTTATTGCAGCAAAAGCAGTAGCTTTTGGAGAAGCTCTTAAACCAGAATTCAAAGAATATGCTAAACAAGTTGTGAAAAATGCTAAAGTTTTAGCAGAAGTTTTAGTTAAGCGTGGTTTAAAAATTACAACTGGTGGAACTGACTGTCATTTAATGGTGGTTGATTTAACTCCTCTTGAAACACTGACTGGTAAAGAAGCTGAAAAAGTTTTGGAACGTGCTGGCTTAACCTGCAATAAAAATGCTATTCCAAATGACCCACGCTCACCATTCGTAACTTCAGGTCTTCGTTTTGGAACTTCAGCCGGTACAACTCGTGGTTTCAAAGAAAATGAATTTGAAAAAATCGGAAATTGGATTTGCGATGTTTTACAAGGATTTGCAAAACATGGTGAAGAGGGTAATAAAGTTTTAGAAGAAAAAATCAAAGCTGAAGTCAAAACTTTGTGCCAAGAATTTCCAATTTACTAAATCATAATTAGATTATTTCTTCTCTTAAGAAGGGATTCTGAATCCCTTCTTAAATTTTGGTCGAACTATAATTTATAAAACCACATCCTTGAAAAAAATGCCAAACATAAAATTAATCACTTCAAAATTTTCTCCTTACAGTCATAAAGTTGAAATGGCTTTAATTGAAAAAAATATTCCTTATGAAAAAGAAGTAGTTGATTTAACAAATCGCCCTGAATGGTTTGTAAAAGATGCGCCTCTTGGCAAGGTTCCATTCATTTATGTTGATGATAAAATTATTTTTGAATCTTCTGTAATCTGCGAATATTTGGAAGAATCTTTCCCCGAAAAACCACTGCACTCAAAAGACTTGGTTACAAAAGCGCAAGAACGTGCTTGGATGGAATTTTCTAATGGACTTTTAGCCTCAATTTTTGGTGTGATGTTTGCTCAAAATCAAGAAGGTTTTGACAATAAAAAAATTGAATTAATCAACAAAATCAACATACTAGAAAAAGCACTTTCAAAACAAAATAGCACTTTTTTTGGCAGCGAAGAATTTATGCTTGTTGACATAACAATGGCGTCAGTTTTAAAACCACTTTTCTTCATCAATAACAAATTTAATTTAGATTTGCTTAAAGATTGCCACAGAACTTCTGCTTATGTTGGTAAATTGGTCACTCAAGAATTATTACAAAAAGTTTTACCTCAAAATTACAGTGACGTTTTTAAAGCTTTTTTAATCAAAAAGAATTCTTACCTTTTAACAATTAATTCTTCTTTCTAAGTGCTAAAATTAAAAATCAAAAAACATCAAGAAGTCAGAATTGTTAAAGGAAGTTTATGGATTTTTTCTAATGAAATTGAAAATTTTGCCGAATTAAAAACTATTGAAAAAGGTTCAATTGTTGAAGTTATTATAAAAGGCACTCAAAGCTTTGGACTAGCTTACTTTAATCCTCACTCACTAATTGCAGCCAGAATTCTAACTTATGATTGCAATACAAAGATCGACCAGGATTTTTTTATTCAAAAAATTCACTCAGCGTTAAAATTACGTGAAAATTTTTTTTCCAAACCATTTTATCGCCTAATTCATTCAGAAGGTGATTTTTTACCTGGTCTTGTAATTGATCGCTTTAATGATATTTTTTCATGCCAAGTTTCAACTGCAGGAATGGAAAAACTCACACCAATTTTTATTTCTGCATTAAAAGAAATGTTTTCAGATGCAAAAATAATTTTGCGCAATGATTTAGAATCAAGAAAACTTGAATCTTTAGATTTTAATATAATAAATTCTTTTGGAGAAATTCCTAGAGAGACTAAAATTGAAGAAAATGGTATAAAATTCTTAATCGATGTTCATCAAGGCCAAAAAACTGGTTGGTTTTTTGATCAAAGAAAAAATCGTGAATTTATTGGTTCAATTTCCAAAAATCGTGATGTTTTAGATGCTTTTTGTTATCTTGGCGGCTTCGGTTTAAACGCATTAAAAAATAACGCCAGATCAGTAACTTTTATTGACTCATCACAAGATGCAATGAACAAAGTTCAACAAAATATTTCACTCAATAATTTTTCACAAAATTGTGAATTAATTTGCGATAAGGTTTTTGAAACTTTAGAAAAACTACAATCACAGCAACGCCTTTTCGACATTGTTTTGCTTGATCCACCAGCTTTCATTAAATCGAAAAAAGATTTATTTGCTGGTTTGAAAGGCTATGAAAAATTAATCAAATTATCGGTAAGTTTGGTTAAAAAAGGCGGCATTTTAATGCTAACTTCTTGCTCACATCATGCTTCGATAAACGATCTTTTGGCAGCTGCCAATGATGGCTTTCGCAAAAGCAACAACTTACAAGGTCGCCGTGCTCGTTTAATTCGAACTTTCGGTGCCGATATTGACCATCCAATTCACCCCGCTTTAAAAGAAAGTGAATATTTAAAATCAATTACTTTCGTTGTTGATTAAAAATTGATATTTTAAAAATCTCTTATCAAATTAAGCAATAAAGCCATAGAAATATTTTTTTTAACAAAAAATACTAAAAGAAAATTCGATAAACTTCTATTAATTAGATTTATTTAGTTTAGTAAATTATATTTATATTTGATTTAATTAAAACTCAATTTTAGTCTCTTTCACAAGTCTCATTTCGAAAAATAAAAACTACATGAAAATACTTGTTACTGGCGCTTTAGGCCAAATAGGTTCAGAATTGACTTCTGCTCTTAAAAAAATCTATGGATACAAAAATATCATTACATCAGATATCAAAAGTGAAATACCAGCAGAAGAATTTTTACCTTACGAGAGCCTAAATGTTTTGGATAAAAAACGTCTTAGCGAAATTGTGAAAAAGCATGATATTAAAGTAATTTATCATCTTGCAGCGATTCTCTCTGCTGCTGGAGAAAAAAACCCACAATTATGCTGGGATATTAACATGACTGGACTTAACAATATTTTGGAAGTTGCGCGTGAACTTGAAGTAAAACAAATTATTTGTCCAAGTTCAATTGCTGTATTTGGCCCAGAAACACCTCGAATTAACACGCCTCAAGAAACAATAATTTTACCAAAAACAATGTATGGTCTCACAAAAGCTGCAGGAGAATTACTTTGCGATTATTATGTCGCCAGATTTGGCATTGATGTGCGCGGCATTCGATACCCGGGTTTGATCAGCTATAAAACTTTACCAGGTGGTGGTACAACTGATTACGCAGTAGAAATTTTTTACGAAGCGATCAAGAAGAAATTTTACAAATGCTTCTTAAAGGCTGACACGGTGTTGCCAATGATGTACATGTCGGATGCAATTCGTGGAACAATTCAACTTGCTGAAACCGATTTTACAAAACTAAAAAATCACAGCAATTTTAATTTTGCTGGCATCAGCTTTTCTTGCGCAGAACTTGCTGCCGAAATTAAAAAACACATTCCAGAATTTAAAATTTCTTACGAGCCAGATTTTCGTCAAAAAATTGCTGACTCTTGGCCAGCTTCAATTGACGATAGTGAGGCAAAAAAGCAGTGGAATTGGAAAGTTGAATATGATCTTACAAAAATGACTAAAGACATGTTATTTAACTTAGAAAAAAAACTTAGTTATTAACGAGTTTTATTACCCTTTTCATCAAAACCAAGATCAATCAACCTTTGAATTACTTTTTGCTTTTCATTTTGAAAACTACTGACAGCAGAACCAGGAATCTCATTAGTTCTTTTTTTTGTTAACCCTTCTGGATTTATTTTATTTAAAACAGCATTAGCACCATTATTAGCATTACTAGAATTAGAACCAGCTACTGAAGTAGTTAAACCAGAACCAGAAACCGTAGATTTATTATTTACTAAATTACCAGAAAACTGATTTTTATTTCTATTACCAAAAACATTATTTACAAAAGCATTGGAAGTATTTTTACCACCATTACTAGAATTACTAGAATTAGCACCAGCTACTGAAGTAGTTAAACCAGAACCAGAAACCGTAGATTTATTATTTACTAAATTACCAGAAACATTATTTACAAAAGCATTGGAAGTATTTTTAACACCATTACTAGAATTAACTAATGAGATACTTGATGTGTTATTATTATTTCTCAGTTTCTTAGGATTCAAACCAAATACTTCCCTCTCATAATCAGTATACTCAAAATCTGGTAACGTATCTAAATCTATATTACTGGAACCTTTTTTATAATTTTGCATCTTATAATCAGAATCAAGACCAGTTATTTCTTTATACTTTTTTTTCTCATATTCTTGATTTAAGACATAATCCTTTAAATGAGCAAAAGAAACAAAAGATCCAGCAAAAATAGCCGTGGCATTTGCCCAACAAGCATTGCTTGGATTATGAGTTGAAGTTTGAATATCTGGCAATTCAACTTTTCCATCTTTTCCAACTTTAGAATATTTAACTATGTAAGCTTTCTTTATCTCATCTTTTAGATCATTATCATCAACAAAAGTCCTAACACTATCATTATAGCAATACCATTTATTATCTTTTTCTTTCACAAATGTAACATAATGCCCTCCAGAAAATGATCCTCTATGACTTATAAATGCAGTTGGTTCAAATCTTGCTTTTGACAATTTATTCGAATCACTCAAGTCACTATATTTTAGATTATGGTCATCTTCTTCTTTATAAAAATTTTTCAGATTGACAACCGGCAATTCTAAATTATCAAATTCAATCTTATCATCTAATTTAGTCGCATCTCCAGAAAAATCTTTCTTAAAACGCTTTAAAGAAACAACAATTTCATTTACATCATCTTTAACAAAACTTCTTATTTGCTTATTAGTCTTAACTTTTTTTGTTTGATTTTTTGTTTTTTCTTCAAAGTAGACATCTTCGCTTTCACCCAACTCTTCAAGTTTATTATAATTTTCTAGTAATTCTGAGGCTTTTTTCTTTTTATTATTTAATTCAAGCGTGATAGAAACTTGTTCTTCACCACGAGAGTCTTTCTCAATATAACTTTTGGAATTATGCCTTGGCGTTAACTTTGAAACTGTTAGCAGGGGTTTTTCTTGATACAAAGCTTCAAACAAAGGAAGAACAAACTCATTAGCATCACTTTGTTCTGAAGGGAATTTGACTGATTTTAAGTTAGCATCATTAATAGCAACAATATTTTTTAACCTTTCTACTTCTTTAGCTTTATCATTATAATTTTCAGCTCTCAAGGTTTTTCCAACCTGATATCTAATCAAGCCATAATTTTCTCTTGACTCTAAATCTATCTTTGATGGCTTACTCACAATTAAAGACATAATTATTTTAGTAATTTTTAACTGATAGCCTATTCTAACAGAATTTAGTAAGAAAAAACAAAATGGAATGAACTTAATTTTAAGTCATCCCATTTATAAATTAACAATTTGTTTAAATAAAAAATAAATATTACTCAACAATTTCATAACCAGCGAAAAAAAATGCAATTTCATTTTTAGCATTTTCTAAACTATCAGAACCATGAACTGAATTTGCTTCAATCGAAATAGCAAATTCTTTGCGAATTGTTCCAGAATCAGCATTAGCAGGATTTGTCGCACCCATAATTTCACGGTTTTTTGCAACAGCATTTTCACCCTTTAAAACTTGCACAACAACTGGACCAGAAGTCATGAATTTTACAAGATCTGCATAAAATGGACGTTCGCGATGAACAGCATAAAACTCACCAGCCATTTTATCAGAAAGTTGCATTCTTTTTTGCGCAACAATTTTCAATCCAGCATCTTCAAATTTAGTATTGATTTTGCCTGTTAAATTTCTTTGAGTTGCATCAGGTTTTATAATTGATAAAGTATATTCAGTAGCCATTTTCATAAAAAAATTTGTTAACATAAAACTCTAAGTAGGACTTCTATAAATTTGTTTTTGCAAAAAACATTTAGTAACTTTTTTTACTATCTTGGTCTCAATTATGTATTACGACGAAGTAAAAAAGATAAGAAACTCTAAAGCAAAGAGCAAATTTGTGACAGCACCTATAATTTATAGAGGCAAGCAAACTAGGTGTTGCAAATATTTTGTCAAGACTTTGTCACTTGCTTTTAAGCTTAGTAATTAATAAATTTAATACAAATAAACTAATTAACTTTTTAATAATGCTAAAAAAATTATCTAACTCTCTTAATTTGGAGGATATTTTTTCCCTTGTAAAAAATAAAATTTCTTCAAAAGAAAAAGGCTCTTACAGTTATGAACTTTCAAAAGGCGGTACTGAAAAAATTACCAGAAAGATTGGGGAAGAATCTGTTGAAGTTATGATTGCTGCTTTTTTAAATGATAAAAAAAATAGTAAAAAAACTAAAGAAGATTTGATTGGAGAAATTTGCGATTTATTTTATCATAGCTTTGTTTTGATGGTTTCCCAAAACATTGATTTTAATGATATTTTGAAAGAATTGAATAAAAGAAACATTAAAAAATCATTTAAGAAATGACAATAAATCTTAGTAATTCAGCAATAGAAAGAATTAAAGAAATTAGACAAAAGGAATCTAATCATAATAAATTTCTACGTCTTAGCGTTACAGGTGGTGGTTGTGGAGGATTTCAATATATTTTCGATCTTGATAATAAAATACAAGAAGATGATATCAAAATTTATGAAGAAAACTCAGAGGTCTTAGCATTGACTGACAATACTTCTTTGCAACTTCTAGATGGTTGCCAAGTAGAATTTGTAAAAGAAATAGGGGCATCTTATTTTAAAGTAAATAATCCAAATGCAGCCAGCAGTTGCGGTTGTGGTTCATCGTTTAGTATATAATTTTTTTATTATAATGTTATCTTTTCAAGAAATAATTTTTAAACTACAAAACTTTTGGGCAAATCAAGGTTGTGCAATTATTCAACCCCTTGATTTGGAAATTGGAGCAGGAACTTTACACCCCTCAACAATTCTTAAAGCTTTGGGCAAAAAACCATGGAAGGTTGCTTATGCTCAACCATGCAGAAGACCAACTGATGCAAGATATGCTAAAAATCCAAATCGTTTAAGCCACTATTATCAATTTCAAGTTTTATTAAAACCTGCACCAAAAAACATCAAAGATCTTTATTTGCAAAGTTTAGATTTGATTGGAATTGACACTAAAAATAATGATATCAGATTCGTCGAAGATGACTGGGAAAACCCTTCAGTCGGAGCTTCTGGACTTGGATGGGAAGTTTGGTTCAATGGTATGGAAGTAACACAATTTACTTATATGCAACAAGTTGGCGGTATTGAATGTGATTTAATTTCTGGCGAAGTAACTTATGGTCTTGAACGCTTAGCAATGCATATTCAGGGTGTTGATAGTATTTTTGATATAAATTGGAACGGTATGGAAAACAAAGAAAAAATTACTTATGGTGATATTTTCCAACAAAGTGAAATTGAAAATTCAGGATTTATTTTAGAATATTCAAATAGCGAAGATTTATTTAGAAATTTTGAACAAGCGAAAATGCAATCGCAAATCTTGACAGAAAAAAACTTACCTCTTCCAGCTTATGAACAAGCTTTAAAGGCAAGTCACTTTCTAAATTTGCTTGATGCTGCAGGATCGCTTTCTGCAAATCAAAGAGCATCTTATATAAATATTGTGCGTTCTTTAGTAAAATCTGCTTGTGAAATTCTTGTTAAAAGAGATTAATTTAATTACCTATTAATAAACTTCAAAAACATAAGATATGACAAATTTTGATCTAGTTTTAATATTGGAAAAAGTAACTGAAATACTTAACCGAACTAATAATCTTGGTTTTATTACCGCTGCTTTACTGATATTTTACGCTTATCGTGGTTTTTCTATTTATTCATATTTAGTTGTTATTACTTTATTTTTTCTAACTTTTGACTTTGGACAAACATTCTGGACTTGTTACATTTTTATAGCTGCAGCATTATCAATCTCTTTAATGCGTCAGTTTTTTATAACAACTCCACTGATTTTAATTATAAAATCACTTGGTTTATTACCAAAAATTTCAGAAACTGAAAAAATAGCTCTTACTTCAGGAACAGTATGGGTTGACGGCGAATTATTTTCTGGAAGGCCTAACTTTAAATGGATTTTTGCTCAGAAATATCCAAAACTGACTGACGAAGAAAAAATATTCCTTGATAATGAAGTTGAAGAAGCTTGCAGAATGTATTCTGACTACGATATCCAAAGAAATCGTGATCTACCTCAAGACTTATGGCAGTTTTTGAAAGATAAAAAATTCTTTGGCATGATTATCCCAAAAGAATATGGTGGTCTTGGTTTTTCAGCCTACGCTCACAGCTGTGTTATACAAAAATTATCTTCCAGATCAGTAACACTAGCAATTAGTGTAATGGTTCCAAACTCTTTAGGACCAGCTGAGTTATTAATGCATTATGGAACAAAAGAACAAAGAGATCATTACTTACCAAGACTTGCCGATGGTCGTGATTTGCCTTGCTTTGCTTTAACTGAGCCAACTGCAGGATCTGATGCAACTTCTATTGTATCCGAAGGTGTATTGTTCAAAGATATGTACGGTAATCCAAAAATTAGAATTAACTGGAATAAACGTTATATTACTCTTGGGGCATATGCTACTGTCATTGGACTTGCTTTCCAACTACGCGATCCTGACAAAATCTTATTCAATCAAGAATATATTGGAATTACCTGTGCTTTAATTCCAAGCACTACTCCTGGGGTAAGGCAAGGACGTAGACATGATCCCCTTGCGACTCCTTTCATAAATTCACCAATAAATGGAGATGCTGTAGTTATTGGATTAGAAGATGTTATCGGTGGAAAAAATGGGCTTGGAAAAGGCTGGAAAATGCTTATGGAATGTTTAGCTGCAGGACGTGGTATTTCACTTCCTTCTACAAGCTGTGGTGGATCTAAACTCGTTGCACGAGTAACAAGTGCTTACTGTAGCGTTAGAAAACAATTTGGTTTACCCATTGGAAAATTTGAAGGTATTGAAGAAGTCTTAGCAAGAATTATTGGAAGGACTTACATTTCTGAGGCTATGAGAGTTTTTACAGCTGCTTCAGTTGATAATGGTGCAAAACCCGCAGTTGTAACAGCAATTGCGAAATATCATGCAACTGAGATGTTCCGCAAAAACATCAACGACGGTATGGATATTATTGGAGGAAGTGGAATTATTCGCGGCCCTCGCAATCTTTTTGCTAATCCTTATTTTTCTACACCAATTTCAATTACAGTTGAAGGTGCAAATATTATGACTAGAAGCTTAATACATTTCGGTCAAGGTGCAATAATGTGTCATCCTTATGCCTATAAAGAAATTGTTGCTTTAGAAGAAGGTGATATCAGAGCTTTCGACAAAGCAGTATTTGGTCATATAAAACATCTAGTTAGAAACTTTACATCTTCTATTTTACTTTCCATTACTCGTGGATACTTACATATTTCATCAAAAGATGGAATTATTGGTAAATATGAAGCAAAACTTGCTTGGGCTTCGGCAACTTTTGCTTTCTTAGCTGACTTAGCAATGATCGGATATGGAGGAGATTTAAAACGCAAAGAAAAAATAAATGGACGTTTTGGCGATATTTTATCTGCAATGTATATGGCAACATGCGTTTTGAAAAAATTCAATGAAGATGGCAGAAAGAAGTCTGATGCTGACGTAGTTTATTACACTATGAAAGATTTATTTGGACAAATGCAAGTTGCATTTGATGGACTTTATCAAAATCTTTTTGGCGGATCAAAAAACTTTATCGCCAAAATATTTTCCCCATTATTTTGGATTTTCTTACCTTTCTCTTTATGGGCAAGATTCAACATTTTTGCTTCACCAGCAACTGATTTTCTAAGTCATAAAGTAGTAAAAGATTTAATTAAAAATGGAAAATTTCGTGATTCTTTAACCGATGGTATTTTTATTCCTAATGATAAATATGAAGCTTTAGGAAGAATTGAAAACGCTTTAAGATTAAGTGAAGAAACTAGCACAATTTCAGCTAAAATTAAAAATGCTATTAGAAAAAAAGAATTACCAAAAGGTAGAGTTGAAGACTTAATTGATTTAGCAAGAGAAAAATCAATAATCACAATTGAGGAATATCATGCTTTACAAGAATCAATTTATGCAACATTAGATGCCGTTCAGGTTGATGAGTACAGCTTAGAAGATTATAAAAAAATTTAATTAATTAAATTAATTATTTAATAAATGGAGCAACTTCATTATATAGTTGCTCCGAAAATTTCATTTTATTTAAAAAAAACCTTTAGAAATAGATATTTTAATCTAGGAAAAAATGACTATCTTACTAATAGATAACTACGACAGCTTTACCTACAACCTTTACCACTACGTAATTGAGGCAGATAAGAAAAATAAAGAAGAAGTAATAGTAAAAAGAAACGACAAAATTTCTATTGATGAAATAAAATTACTCAATCCACGTGGAATAATATTATCACCTGGACCTTGTAGTCCAAGTGAAGCTGGAATTTGCTTAGAAGTAATTGATAAACTAAAAGGTATTTTCCCAATTTTTGGTGTTTGTTTGGGTCATCAAGCTATTGGACAAGCTTTTGGTGGAAAAGTAGTAAAAACTTATCCAATGCATGGCAAAATTAGTGACATTTTTCACGAAGGTAAAAATCTTTTTAAAGACTTGCCTTCGCCTTTCAAAGCAACAAGGTATCACTCTTTAATAATTGAAAAAGAAACCTGCCCTAGTGATCTAGAAATTACCGCTCAAACTAAAGATGGAATTATTATGGGTGTTGCACATAAAAAATATAATGTTTCTGGTGTACAATTTCACCCAGAATCAATTGCTTCAGAGCATGGTCACAAAATTATCAGAAACTTTCTTGATTTAATTTAATGTCAAATATTAAAAAACTATCAACTTTCAGTCCAAAAAATTTTGAAGAAATTTTTGATAATATAATAGACTTAAAGATCAACGAAGAAGAAATCAAAAAGATCTTAATAGATTTAAATGAAGCTAACTTACCGACAAATGCATTTATAGGTGCTGTTTGTGTTTTAAAAAAAAGGATGAAGAAAATTTCTTCTCCCAAAAACTCTATCGATGTTTGTGGAACTGGTGGCGATAAATTAAATACTTTGAACGTTTCAACAGCAGTTTGTTTTGTGGTTGCCGCATCAGGTGTTGTTGTTGCAAAACATGGAAATAAAGGAATTTCTTCAAACTCTGGATCAGCCGACATTTTCTCTGAACTTGGAATAAAATTTTCCTCAGAAACATCCGAAATAGAAAGAAATTTATCGGAAAAAAAACTATGTTTTTTATTTGCTCCATTCTTTCATGACGCTTTGAAAAATGTTGCACAAATTCGCAAAAATTTAGGAATTCCTACAATTTTCAATTTTCTTGGTCCACTTCTAAACCCAGCTAATACAAGCATTCAACTTATTGGAGTTTCAAGAAAAGATGTAATGCCTAAAATTTTACAAACTTTCCAAGTTGTATCTCCAAATACTAAAGCACAAGTTGTACATGGTTTTGATGGAATGGATGAGATTACTTTAACAGATAACTCTCATTCAATAATTTTAGAGAATAATAAAATATGTGCAGAAGAAATTATTAATCCTGAAAATTTTGGTTTGAAAAAAGTTTCTATTTATGATTTAAAAGGCAAGGATCCAAAATATAACGCTCAAAAACTTCAAAGCCTATTACAAGGTGAAAAATCAGCTTATCGTGATATTGTAATTCTAAATTCTGCATTTGCTTTAAAAATTGCAAACAGAGTTGGAAGTATTGAAGAAGGAATTGAATTGGCAAAAAACTTGATTGATCAAGGAAAGGCGCAAGATGTTTTAAACTCTCTGAAAAAATAAAAGAGTACAATAAAAAGTTTTATCTATCAATATTTAGGGTCTAATTGATTCGAAAACTATACCATGGCACCGTCGCAAATCCCATTCAGAAATTCATTTAAATTTTTGTAGTTTTTCCGAATTATTTTCTTGTTATTGAAGTCTTTTTAAGCTAATGTTTTCTAGTATTGGCGGCTGATTTGCTTTATGTGAATTGGTCTGATTTTTAACAAGAATTTAGTAAGAAATATCTTTTGAGCCAAAACAAATTCAAATGATCTTTTTGGAAGATCTAGTTTTGTAGAATCACATTTACCGCAAGTTTTTGAGTTTGTGGGATATTGATTTAGTTCAGCATGAGTTAAAAAAACTTGAGGCTAAATCTGATCACAAGAGCGCAGCGATTGCAACTCACACCAATAAAATCAAAAAGTTTGTGAGTATAAAGGCTACGGAATTTATCGCATCTTTCTTTGTTTGTTGTTGCAGTTTCTTGAGGATTTGAGTGATCTCGAACTTGAAAGATTTATTTGTGAGAATGCTGCGGCGAGATGTTTTTGTCAGTTTGATTTAACTGCCAAGACTCCAGATCATTCTGTGTTTGGCAGATTTAGAAGCAAAATTGGAACCAATAAACTTTCTAAAATATTTTCTCTTCTTCGTGATCAGCCAAAAGCTCAAGGTTAGCTGAATATAAATATCCTTATCTTTTAAAGAATTTAGAAATTAATAAACCAAATCAGGTTTGGGATTACTTATATCAAGACGCCAAATGGATTTATTTATTTATGTGCTTTGATTGATTTATTTAGCAGATTTATTGTTTCTTGGGAGATGTCAATTTCTATGGACAGTGAGTTTTGTTTAAATATTTTAGATCAAGGGTTAAGAATTAATAATTCAGAGATCATTAATAGTGATTAAGGTTCGCAATTTACCAGCAATGATTGGATTGAAGC